>Ga0079226_10003291_pt1 | contig 12393 bp, 12 predicted proteins | sample Poulit2014_FD_76345 | JGI IMG/M metagenome (GOLD analysis project Ga0079226, IMG submission 76345) | Agricultural soil microbial communities from Georgia to study Nitrogen management - Poultry litter 2014 | ecosystem: Environmental > Terrestrial > Soil > Agricultural land | place: USA: Georgia... | reverse complement strand
TCATATTACGAAAATCATCATTATAACGTTTGCCATTATTTTTATGTTTCATTGGACACACCCTCCTAAATTAATTGTAATAACTTAAACTAGGTGTGTCCATGAAACCATACTAGCATCAAATTTTATTAAGTATTTACAATTGATTTTTAGCGGTTATATTTGTATAAAGATACAAGTCTAAAGAATACGAATATGACTATGAACAGCAGTAAATTATTACAGTATCGGATTGGATTTTGGTATAAGCTTATAGATTTATAAGGAGGTTACCATTTTGAATAAGCGTAATATTTTAGGAGTGTTATCGATAATAACAGTGTTAATCAGTATCATTTTTTTCTTTATCATTAGAGGGCCAAATGCTAATTTAACTCTAGGTATAAGTGTGTTTACGGTACTTTCCATTATTGGAATTGCATTTGCTATAACTTCTAAAAAGCTTTGGTTTATTATTACGGGAGTCTTATTAAATGGTTCTGTATTAGTTGTTGCTTATTTATTGTTACTCGCGAGGGGGATAGGTGAACCTTAAAAAAACAACAAATGTACAAGATTGATTGAAAAAAGGTTGTCTGAATTATTCAAGCAAAGTGTTTTTATTAGTCTAACTTTATTTTAGAATGCATAACCAAATTGCTGATGTGTACGCTCTAAATTATATCAAAAATATGGTTCTAGTTAGTGTATATTAATTTAAATTATTACTATAAAAAGGCACTAAAACCATTATGATTTAGTACCTTTATATGTAAAATTAGATTTTTTGCATTAGCAATCTGTTAACCTAAATGTGTATCCCTCTATATTAATAATGACTTTATTTAATTAGATGGTATTAGTTATGTTTATTTAAATATTAGTATGAATTAGTCTTCCAATAACGCGATTTACTTTCAACATCACCTATTCCTATTCACTTCAATTAAGAGCTCTTCCACTAATAGCATATTAATTAAATCTTCAATATTATTTTTAATTTGTCTGTAATTAAGAGTGTTTTGATTTAATATACCATCTATTTTTTCTTTGATATACTCTATCAAATCAGACTCAATAACTATTTCCTTTTCATTTTCATCTAGTTCGTAAAGACACTCGTCAATTACTAGGTCTATTATTTTGATAACACTTTTTTTATTTAATGTTTCAAACTTAATTAATTTATTAAACCTATAGTAGAGAGGAGCTCCTATAGAAGATCTAATATCAATTGGATTATTATAATTAGACGTACATATTATTATTGCATCCTCCAAATTAACATTAAAGTTTCTGTCTTTGAAAACACCTTCATCGAACATTTGATAAAATGCAGAGTGAATTGTGGAAAAGGTTTTGTCAAATTCATCTAGTAAAATAATATTTGATTCTCGCTCTAGTAAGTCTAATGCAAAACTATTTGTATTGTGCTCTTCACCAAATAAATAATCCAACGATTTGTTGTTTTGGAACATTGACATTTGAGTTCTAAAAGGCTTTTCATTTGTTAAAACCTTGCTAAGATACTCTACCGATTCAGTTTTACCTACCCCAGAAGGTCCATAAAACATAATTACCAAAGGTTCTTTTTTGTTTCTTCCTTTATACAATGTATACAAAGAGCTGATTATTTCTTTTTTGACATTTTCTTGTCCAATAATATGATTAGAATAATTTTGATAAATATCTAATAATAACTCTTTAGTTATTAGGGGGTATTTATGTTTTTTAATTTCCAATTTATATTTTGCATTGTTTTTAACCATTAATTTAAGATTTTTCTCAATTAACTCTGTTGGATTTTGCATAAATATATACTTTATATCGTAATGATTTACAAATATAGCTAACAGATGATTTAAAATTCTTATTCCAGTATCAGATAAGTTAGCAAAATCAGTAGAATTAATAATGATCGCCTCATAAAAGTCTTTAAGTTTAACAGTCAACTCTTTGTCACTACTAATATTACTCTTCGTTGTTTCCAACATTTCATAAAGACTTAAGGAATATTGATAATAGTTGCTTGTCATCTTTTCAAACTCACTTGTAGGTCCATAAAATATTAAAATATTAGTCATTTACTGTACTCCTGCAAGTATAATGTCGAATACGTCAAGTTCACAATGAAAGCCTGGTCTACCTTCCGATTGGTGTCTTTTGTTATGGAAGCCAGTTTTAAGGTCCTCAATTCCTTTAATATTGCTTTGGCTATTAGAATATGTTTCCATTAGACTTTCAAAATTTAATAAGTTCTTGTCTAATTTTCCAACCTTAATACCATAAAAAACTAAGTTCATTTGATCTAAATCTGAAACCGAATAATTATTTCTAAATGTTGAATTGTTAAATCTAAATACGACTTCTTTTCCTGCCTTGTTTTTTGCCAGTAATTCATAGTAACCTTTAGCAATTTTTAGTGCATCTTGAAGTTTACTTACATTCATATCAATTCCATCTCCTAAATCTACTTTCCCTTCTGTGAAAATTAAATATGGAGATATCCTCTGAAAGTAAGCTATTGAATCTTCTACGATTTCTATCGTGTAATTTTCTAACTTTTCAATTTCCCTTTTTTTCTTTCTCTGCCTATTAACTACCTTAATAAAATCAGTTAATATAGTATTAGACAAGCTTGATTGAATGATATTGGTTTTTTCTCGAAACATACGACCATCAAATCCCACCTTGCCATCTACGTCAACTAGGAGAGTATCAAGCAAACGTCTAATACCTTGTCCAGCTTTGACTCCTGCACTAGCATCTCCCTCAAGCTCATTTCCAGTCTTTTTTGATTTTACTGCTTCTTCTATCAAATTACCTCCGTTCTTTATAGATATAATATCCATTGCAGAACCCTCGTCAAAATACACTACTTTTAACAAATAAATGCCCTCCCACAAAAAGAATTAACGATAACAAAGTATTGGATACCCTTCGCTCATTTCCCCTACATTTTATACAATAAATAAGTAGAAATCATCTGAAAGCAGAGAATTATCTGACTAACATTATATTACAAGGATAATTAAAATAAAAACTATTACTGGTATAGGAATGTACGTTTATTTTGATAATTTTTAGTTTTAAGTGTTAAGGTTTTAATTATTATTTTACATATAATAAATTTAGTAACAATGAGTAACGGTATTTCTGCAGTGATGAAAATACAGCATTCGTATAGAAAAAGGGGAGGCTAATTCTAAACAGTTCTGACAATCTTCTTTTTATTGATATGGAAATATTTTCAATGTTTTGAATCTGAAATTATGTTGGTTTGCAATAATAGTAACAGTCCAATAGACAGTGTAGTTTTGTGAATTGATGTGCTAATCACTATACTAATTAATCTTTAATTTAAACTAATAAAGAAACACCTAGATGTTAAATAATCTAAGTGTTTCTGATACTATTTTGGTTATATAACTGTTCTGAAATCGCGCACGCTTGATGTATGGTTCCTATCCCATTCCTGACTTATTCAAAACCGTTACTTTTATTGTATAAATCCTTTTTATGGATATCACCTCAATCTTATTCTTATATTATATAGTTACTTTATCTTCATTTTTGCAAGTTAACTTCTACAATCATAAATTCCAAATTAGGATTTGTGAAAAGAAACTTCTTTATATAGTATAATAGACATAGCAACCAACAGTGCGCACTGTTTATTTAAGAAATATAAAATTTATATTAAGCAATACAAATCCATAACTAAATTAGAACAGATTGCTAACATAGACATCCGTTTATTTATTTCAATATTGGCACAACTATACGCGTAGTAGCTTTTTAAGTTTATCTTGTAAAATATATTGTTATTTCATCAATAGCAATAAAGTAAACCATAATTAAACACTGTGTTTTAGACCATTTTGCTGGTGCTGGATGTTTAACAAAAGTTTGTCATTTCACATATTTTATTTTCAAAAAATATTCAACAAAGAAATATGGAGGTATGAACTATGGATCAGAAAAGAAAAAATTTAGAAACGTTTGATGAGAAATTAAATGAAATCCTTGCAAATTTTCAAAATGAAAAGGATTCGGAACTATTAAAAAAATTATTAACAACATTGGATAAAACAATAACTTATTTAGATAAAGAAGAAGAGGAGAAATTTGAAAGTGATTTACAATCATTTGTTACAACAAGAGTTTCCGAAATTAAGAAAGAAGAAACTCCGCAAACACTTGAACCTAATCCTAAAGTAATTTTACACCTTATACCTTTAAATACTTTTGAAAGAAATTATCAGTCAATAGATATTAAAGATTTGCACCATAGTAGTTCACTTCTCGCTCCATTAGCTACCTTTAGTTATGACTACAAATACAATTTCGACGGATATGTAACCTATAATAAAAATGGATACACTCAGTTATTTAGAAAAGGTTACATAGAAGCAGTTAGTGGTCGTTTTTATAATGAAAATTCTAAAAATATCTATATAACAGAATTTGAAAGGTCAATTATTCAGAATGTAGGTCAATATATGAAGGTGCTAAATACATTAGATATCCAGAACCCTTTTTATATTTATATTACATTAACGAATGTAAAAGGTTATACATTGGGCACCTCATATACTAACTTTAGTGACTCAAATGAAATTGATAAACAAGATATTAGTCTACCAAGAGTATTACTAGAAGATCCTGAAAATATTGCTTTGCCTCTTAAGGCAACGTTTGATGTTTTATGGAATTCAGGTGGAGCTCCTGAATCAATTAATTACCAAAATGGCGAATGGAAACCACGATAAAATAGGAGGGTAACTTTAATGACACAAACAATAACAGCATTTATTAGCTATAGTTGGGATAATGAGCCACATAAACAATGGGTAATAAATTTAGCTAATAAATTAAGGAATAATGGTATTGATGCAACAATAGACAGATTTTTTACCCAAACCAATACCGTTAATCTAAATCAAATGATGATAACAAATCTACAAAAAAATGATTACATTCTACTTGTGTTAACTGAAAATTATGCAGATAGAGCTAATACTTTCCAAGGGGGAGTTGGGTATGAAACTATTTTGTCTTTACCAATATTACAGGAGGATCCAGACAAGATAATTTTCATCACCAAACATCAAAGTAATTTTCACGATGCATTTCCATTTCATTTAAAAGGTTATAATGCGATTGATTTTTCCGATGAAAATAATTTCGATGATTCCTTTGATGAATTACTTCGAAGAATATATAAAAAGCCCTTATATGAAATGGCACCATTGGGTGAACCGCCAGAACTTAAGCCAAGGCAACCTTTACAAACTTCGACGCCATTTTTTAAGGATATGGAAATACCTAACTTGCAACAACTAACAGATATAGATATAGAGGAATTTATGAGCGAAAGTTATAATGAAATCACATCTTTGCTAATGGAGTTATTTATTCAAATAGCTAATAAAAACCCTAACTTTGAATTTCAAGAAAACCAAGTAAATAATACAAAGACTTCATTTAAATTATATATTGATAGGAATTATAAGACAGGAATTAAAATTTGGTTAGGTGGAATGTTTAGTCCAAATACAATCCATATATCTTATGGACGGCATATCGATTTATATAATGATAACTCGTACAATGAAGCGTTAGTGCACGAAGCTGATTCGAAAAAGAAGCTTACACTAAAGATGACAATGAATATGTTTGGAAGTGGAGAGGCTGAAACGCCTGAACAAATAATAAAGGAAATTTGGAGAAATCAGATTTTACATCACTTAAAATAGATTGCTTAATCGTTAAGTATAATTTTTAATAGGGGTTGATAGAATGATAGCTCAAAAACAAAAAACAATTATGGAATTAAAAAGAGTTATATTAGATATCGAAAATTATAATAAGGAATGGAGATACGCGAATGAATTAGAGAGATTAATAAATAGAATGAACACTCTCTCAAATCAATTAAACTTAATGGTTTTTAAATTCGAGGATTTTCATTATTCTTCGACTAAAAAAACAATAAATGCTACTGGTTTCGATTCACTCCTCCGACATACTAAAATTTTAAAGGAAGCTTTATCAGGCGCTCCTTTACCTACAAATGAAACGAAGAATAAACAAAATAATGATAAGGTATTTATCGTGCACGGGAGGGACAACCAAGCCAAGCTTGAGGCTGAAAATATGATTCATAGAAATGGATTAGAGCCTGTTGTTCTTGATAGGTCGGTAAATAGTGGTTTAACATTAATTGAGAAGTTCGAAAAGTGCTCAGATGTTAAATATGTCATCGTATTACTGACACCCGATGATATAGGTGCTTTAATTGAAAAGGATAAACAACTTAGCGAGTTAAATCTCCAGTTTAGAGCGAGACAGAACGTAATATTTGAACTTGGCTATTTTTACGGTAAACTAGGTCGCTCAAAGGTTTGTTGCATCCAAAATGCAAAAGTAGAATTACCAAGTGATATAAAGGGAATAGCATATTTATCATATCAAAAAACTGTTGATGAAATTGAACATAAGTTAATGCAAGAAATAAAAAATTTGGATTAAAAGCATTGTGTAAATCCACTTTTAAAATAATCATAAGTTATAAAATAAAGTGCGAACCAAGTTTTCTAGTGACTAGATAAGAAATAATTTTTTTCTGTATCTAATAGATTTATTTAATTCAAAGCAAAGAATAAAATTCAATAAACTTTCGAAACTAAACAGTAGATTTAAAAAGCACGCTTTCAAAGGAGGACTATTTATGTCAGAATCTATGGAAATAGTTGATAACACTTCGAATGTTAGAAATGTAAAGCAGGTAGAGAGTGAGATTATTAGCAAGGTTCTTATTGATGTTCGTGAGGATTTGAAAGATAGCCCATATATAAAAGAAACTTTAAGAGTCTTGCCTGTTGGAGGTTTTAGAAGTGCGATTGGTTCATTTTGGAATGCAGTAGTTGATGATTTAAGAAACAAAATTATCTTCCGGAGTCTTTCAATGTTTAATAAAGAAGTTGAATTAGGTAGAGAGATAAAATCTTATGAGGACTTTCAAAATTATGTTAATGATGATCAATTGATTGAAGGTGCGTATAAAATAGGAGTGATTGATTGGGAGGCAAGTAAAATTTTAAAACACGCAAAAGAAACAAGACATATATTTAGTGGGCATCCTAAGAGTACGGAGCCGACTGTAATAAAGGTAATTGGGATGATGGAAGACTGTGTTAGATATGTTTTAAATAAGGATTACCCACCACAAATTATTGATATAGATGAATACGTAATTAATTTAGATTCAGAAAGTTATGACAGGAATGCTATAGGAATTGAAAATGCACTTGGAGATTTACCAGAAAGATACAAAAATGAGTTAGCTAATAGATTATTTACTTCATACACTCATCAAAACAGTAGCACAATTTTACGTTCCAACATTGAGTTTTGTGCACCTATCTTGTGGGAATCATTACCAAAGCAAATTCAGATTCAAATTGCAAGAAGAGTTGATCAGAGTATAGTTAACGGAAACTCTACAGTTATTCAGTTAGCATTTTCTTTTATTGAATTGGTTAATGCTAGCTCTTTTATTACATTAAATTCTAAGAAGTATAAAATTGAACCAATTATTGAAGAATTAGAGTCAAATCTAGGCGTATTTAAAATTGAAAACAAATGTGTTAAAGAATTAGAGAGATTTTCAAGTAATATACCAGTAGAATTATTAAATAAGTATGTAAATGCATTGACACAAACTTATGTTGGTCATATGGGGGCTTCTGCATACTTTCAACGAACAGATTTTTATGCCGATTTAGCAGCCTCGATAATTCCGGATATGTTTGAAAAATTTGATGACTCTGCTGCTGATGCTTTTATCTTATCAATAAAATCGAATAAGTTATTACAGCAAAGAATTAGAAGTGATATAAAGTTGGATAGACTTAGAGCATTGGGAATGATTGTAAAAAATAGAGTGTCAGAAAATTATCACGGTAGACAATTATTAAATGTTTTAGTTGATAAAAGTCGTAAGGAGGAGTTTTTGAAAGTAATTAAACTTTAATGTTGGTAGCAATTAAAAATATATTATAGAAAGTTTATAAAGAGGATTATGAAACCAGGATAACTTCGCGGAAGTATGTAGACAAAGTGGAAGAATAAAATAGCTATATGATAACTTATCTTGAAGATGAATTTTTGGTAGTACAATTTTATAATGGGAAAGATATTGAAGAAATTTAACGAAAAGACGATAATTACTTTAAGAATTAGTGAAGAATTGAAAATGAAATTGAAGTGTTAATTGAGCAATTTGTTCTGTTATCGGGCCATATTGTTAATATCTTTTAACACTTGTATATACAATGAGATAAATAAAACGATTAAAAGAAGGTACTATATTGGAAATTTTAACTGAGAAATTAATATACATAGCTATATTCATTTTTATCATTCACTCTATTGAAACGCTAGCTTATGCTGTAAGGTTATCGGGTGCGAGAGTAAAGATGATTGCTTCAGCTTTATCTCTTTTTAATATAATGGTGATGATTTCAAGATTAGCTAATATGATGCAACAACCTTTTACGGGAAGCCTAATCGATACAGCGCCAGATAATAATGCGCAAGAGTTTGTGGCGATACAATTTCGACTTCTCATAGGTGCTTCAACGGTTGGAACCTTTTTTGGGATACTTTTACTTCCCACTTTTATCGCTCTTTTTTCTAGGGCAATTATTCATTTATCTGAAGAGAAGGGATCCGTGCCATCTTTATTTAAGAGAATATTTTCTTTACAGTATATAAAAAGGGGCATAACGCATTTTAACTTACCCAAATTTTCATATCTAAGAGATACTAAAATTAAGGATATTCCAATAAGATTGTTTTTAGTAAATATGATAATAACAGCCATATATACAATTGGTGTGTTATCTGCATTGTTCGCAGCATTACTAGTACCAGAGCGTGCATCAACAGCTATTATGGCATCGGGTTTAATAAATGGTATGGCAACCATACTGTTAGTTATTTTTGTAGACCCCAAAGTATCCGTAGTAGCCGATGATGTTGTTAATCAGAGAGGAAGTTATCAAAAGCTCAAAAACATCTCCCTGATGATGGTTACATCAAGATTATTAGGGACATTGCTAGCACAATTATTTTTTATACCAGGAGCAAAGTACATTGCCTGGTTTACACAATTTATAGTTTAAAGTTTTTCTATAAACGGATGTAAGTATTGGGTAAGCATTATGCCTGGATTGAACCATTGAACTTTATAAGCAAGGAGAGTTATAAGTAAAATATATTAATGAGTTATATATATCACTTGTTACAATGTTTTTAATTCAATTGGCAAGTATGAGAATATTTGTTGACAGTTATTCAGGAATAGCAACACTTATTTCATTGGAAATTTTCTTAATGGGAACAGTATTTTTTGTAAATGCAAAGGTATTCAAGGTCATTGAAAAAGAGTAAATCCATTACAACAAACGAATATCAATCGCTTAGCAAGACATATCCAAATTAAAAAATAAAATATATTAAGTAAAAATGCACAAAGTTATTGTGCGTTTTTTATGATGTTTATACTGTTTGTTTAGGATGCAAATTGAAATGTTTTTATCTGAATCTATCTTTTATAAGGTTACGTTTGTTTTATAATGTGATCTATTCATTTTAAGGATTGATTATTGTTTATTAAACAGAAGCTTATGAAGTTGTGTATGTATTTCTATTAAATGGACAATATTATTACTAAACTAAAAGAAATAGGTGATAATAATGCTACCATTTTTTCCAATGCCCTACCCTGATGAAACTTTGTATAGCGTACTATCAAGATATCATATGTACTCTGGAAATCTTAGGTTTGTTCATACAATGAATGATCTATTCGGAAAAGAAACAGCAGGTATTAATTTGGACTTTATATCATCAATCAATCTACTACTTGAAAGAATGCAATCCAATAGTTTAACAACAGATTCTTTAATATATAATCATTCAATGTTGCCATATTTTGCAGCATTTATCCCAGTGGATAGAGTGGAAAAGGCTAAAAAACTTATGAAAGAAAACAATGGTTTAAGTGCATACTTACCATTAGGAATAAACGGTTTTGGGATAAATAACAGTAGGCATTTTAGACATTGCACTAAATGTATACAAGAAGATATGAATAAATTCGGTGAGACTTATTGGCATCGTGTCCACCAATTACCCGGGGTTTTTATTTGTCCTAAGCACAAGCAAGCATTGGTGCAATACAACAAAATGTTTAAAGAAATGAAAACTCGTGAACTTATTTATGCAAATGAAGATATGCTTGAGCATTCAACAGAAGTTAGATTTAGTATCGAACACGCTGATGTCTTAACAAAAATTGCTGAAGAATCTCAATGGTTATTAAGTAAAAGGATCACTATAAATAATACTGATTTTTACAGTAATAGATATCTTGCGATGCTTCAGAATATGCGTATCGCCACAGTATCAGGAAAAATCAAACGGCAAAAATGGTTGGATCTATTTTCAAATGTTTATGATGAAAAACTCTTAGCACTATTGCAGTCTACAATAAATATGCAAAAGAAAAGTAATTGGATAGATCAAATCGTTCGAGTCAGAGAAAATGCATTTCATCCAATAAGGCATATATTGATTATTCTTTTATTCTCAAATAGTTTAAAAGAATTCTATTCTAAACAATATAAGTATACTCCTTTTGGTGAGGGACCGTGGCCTTGTTTAAATTATGTACACACACATTACCGTGAAAAAACAATAAGTAAAGTTATAATTAAGGACACTCTTGGTCGGCCATCAGGTACATTCGCTTGTCATTGTGGGTTTATTTATTCTAGAAGAGGCCCCGACAAGAATGAAAGTGATTTATTTAAGAGAGGTCGAATTGTTCAATATGGATTAGTGTGGGAGAGAAAATTTGAAGAATTACTGAGGAGCAATATATCAGAGACAAAAATGGCTGAAATACTTGGTGTATCAAGGGGAACGGTCAAAAATAAAAAAAATCATTTTAATTCTTTTGCGAATAAAAAAGCCAGTTTGAAAGAATGTAGAGATAAAGTAAATGAAATGAGGGCTCGTTGGATAAATTTAATTGAACTGCACCCTGGGAAAACATTATTCCAATTATCTAAGCTTGATCGGCGATTGCATTATTGGTTATATAAAAATGATTACCCTTGGATGAAAGAAAATACACCAACAAAGAAACCAAAGGCAAGTGTAAAAACACCTTTCAATTGGGAAGCAAAAGACGAAGAATTACTTGCAGAAGTAAAATGTATTTTATCAAATTGGCACCAATATGAGACTAATAATCTTAAAAGGATAAGTAAAAATTCCATTGCAAGAAAAACAATTAGTTCGCACTTTATTTCGAAACGCGCTGATAAAATACCTAAAACGATTAACTTCATAGAACCTTATATTGAAACCGAGGAAGATTTTCGTATAAGAAAATTAGATTGGGCCTACAAAAAGTTATTGAAGAAAGATGAAAGTTTAACTGTTACTACACTTCTGAAAGAATCAAAAATTAGTTCACAGAGCTTAACGCCGACTGTAAAAAATATTGCCAAATCAATAATTAATAAAAATTAATGTAAGAGAAATAATAATAGCCTTTTTAGAGAGTTATTAATTGAATGTTATTGAAACAAAATGGAATTATTATTATGAACAGATTAGTACTATGTCGATTATTATTTAAAAACATCCTTTTCAAGCAAATTGCGAATACATTTTGCAGTGCTTTTTATTATCCATTTTAGAGAAATGTTACCTTTTGTGTTAAACTAATTATTAAGAAAAGCTAATCAACAAACGGACCAGATTGTTGAACAACACACCTTAACCAGTCCTACACAGAAAATACATTATTAAGAGGAGAATAACAATGGACATAGAAAAACAATTATATAACTCAGCGGTTGAATTAATTAAAGAAAGATATCCTTCTGACTGGGGGTGGCGCTGCAGCAATTGCATTAGAGGATGGTAAAATTTTGACAAGCATAGCACCTGAGGTTATTGTTGCTGCCACGGAACTCTGTATTGAAACAGGAGCAATTTTGGAAGCTCATAAACTTGATAAAAGAGTAACTCATTCAATCTGCGTAGTACGGGATGATGAAAATTCGGATTTTAAGATATTGTCACCGTGTGGGGTATGTCAGGAAAGACTAATTTATTGGGGGCCAAAAGTAAAAGTAGCAGTTACTGTACCGGGAAAAGATTTAGTTTTTAAGACTTTATCAGAGTTACAACCTTTTCATTGGACGGCTTGGATCTAAGTCAATATTTTAGACACAAATAGTTAAAGTTTTCAATCCATTGAAAATGGATCTGTAAATATATTTATATTAAACTGTACTAGCTTGACATGGAGCCTCTGTGGGCATGGTT
>Ga0079226_10003290_pt1 | contig 12393 bp, 13 predicted proteins | sample Poulit2014_FD_76345 | JGI IMG/M metagenome (GOLD analysis project Ga0079226, IMG submission 76345) | Agricultural soil microbial communities from Georgia to study Nitrogen management - Poultry litter 2014 | ecosystem: Environmental > Terrestrial > Soil > Agricultural land | place: USA: Georgia... | reverse complement strand
CGAAGCCGGAAACAAATTTTTTCATCAATATCACCTCATTTTTATTACTATCTCTATTATGAAGCAAAATAAAGAATTTGAAAAGTAATAACCATGAATTTTAGCAAATGTTGAGAAAATAAAAAATAAGTTAAAACTATTGAAAATATTTAGTAAATGTTTTATAATTAATTTACTAACATAAAGAGAGGAAGAGTGAAATGGACAAGAACTTGCATAAAGTTTTTGAAGAAACGTTTGATAGTAGCCCTACCGGTGATTATTTTGCGCCAGGACGTATCAATTTGATTGGCGAGCATACCGATTATAATGGAGGATATGTTTTCCCGGCCGCCATCACAATTGGGACTTATGGAGTGGCACGACGTCGTGATGACAACCAAGTTCGTTTGTATTCAGAAAATTTTCCTGATGCTGGAATCATGGCTTTTGATTTAAAAGAGTTGGCTTATGATAAAAAACATGATTGGGCCAATTATCCAAAAGGGATGTTAAAGTTCATTAAAGAAGCAGGGTATGAAATCAACCAAGGATTTGAAATTTTGTATTATGGCACGATTCCAAATGGTGCTGGACTTTCTTCATCTGCATCTATTGAATTATTGACTGGTGTAATCTTAAAGGATTTGTTTGATTTATCCATTGAAATGCTTGACCTAGTGAAAATTGGTAAAAAGGTAGAAAATGAATTTATCGGGGTCAATTCAGGAATCATGGATCAATTTGCCATTGGTATGGGAGAAAAAGATCATGCCCTTCTTTTAGACACAAATACCTTGGATTATGAAGTCGTTCCTGCAGAATTTGGAGAATATGTTATTGCTATTATGAACACGAATAAACGTCGGGAATTGGCAGATTCTAAATACAACGAACGACGTAATGAATGTGAAGAAGCTTTAAAACGTCTTCAAACGAAATTAGATATTGCTTCTTTAGGGGAATTAGACGAAGCAACCTTTTTTGCAAATACCGATGTGATTGATGATGAAACGTTAATTAAACGAGCAAAACATGCGGTTACTGAGAATCAACGGACATTAAAAGCAAAGGCTGCTTTAGAAGCCGGTGATTTGGATGAATTCGGAAAATTATTGGATGCCTCTCATGAATCATTACAAAATGATTATGAGGTGACCGGTAAAGAATTAGATACTTTAGTAAGTGCGGCACAAAATCATTCTGGATCTTTAGGGGCTCGTATGACCGGTGCTGGTTTTGGTGGATGTGCGATTGCTTTAGTGAAAAAATCAGAATGGGAAGATTTTGTTCAAAAAGTTTCTCAAAAATATTTAGAAAAAATTGGCTATGCTACAGATATTTATCAAGCAAGTATTGATGATGGGGCACGCAAACTTTAAAAAGAAAGAGATGAGTTTATTGGCAACTTTAGTATTAGGTGGAGCAGGTTATATCGGTTCTCATGCAGTCGATCAATTGATCAATAACGGATATGATGTTGTTGTTATTGATAATTTGTTGACAGGACATCGAGCAGCTGTTCATGAAAAAGCGCGTTTTTATGAAGGTGATGTACGCGACAAAAAATTCGTTACTGAAGTATTTGATAAAGAACCAATTGATGGTGTTATGCATTTTGCAGCCAGTTCTCTAGTCGGAGAATCGGTCGAAAAACCCTTGAAATATTTCAACAATAATGTTTATGGTATGGAAATTTTGCTAGAAGTTATGAAAGAACATGATGTCAAACACATCGTCTTTTCATCAACAGCGGCAACTTTTGGGGAACCAACGGAAAATCCTATCACTGAAAAGACACCAACCAATCCTAAAAATCCTTATGGCGAAAGCAAATTGATGATGGAAAAAATGATGAAATGGTGTGACAATGCCTATGGGATAAAATATGTTGCTTTACGTTATTTCAATGTGGCAGGTGCTAAAAAAGATGCTTCCATTGGTGAAGATCATGGTCCAGAAACGCACTTAGTCCCAATTATTTTGCAAGTGGCTTTAGGAGAACGCGATGAATTAGCTATCTTCGGAGATGACTATGACACACCAGACGGCACTTGTGTGAGAGATTATGTACAAGTGGAAGATCTGATTGAGGCGCATATTTTGGCTTTGAACTATTTGAAAGCTGGCAATGAAAGTAATATATTCAACCTTGGTAGTAACAATGGCTTTTCTGTAAAAGAAATGCTTGAGGCAGCACGGAGCGTGACCGGTAAAGAAATACCAGCTAAAGTAGCACCAAGACGAGCAGGGGATCCGAGCACTCTAGTAGCTTCTAGTGAGAAAGCAAAATCAATCTTAGGTTGGGAACCTAAGTATACAGATGTCAAAGATATTATCAAGACAGCTTGGAATTGGCATGTAAGTCATCCAAAAGGCTATGATGATAAATAAATTTTTCGATGAAAGAAGAGTTGCTGAACTTTCTTTTCAGTGACTCTTTTTTCAATAATTAACATTTAAAAGCAGTGAATGATTGGTTTTATACCTATTCGATTTGTTAAAAAAGAATAGGAGTAAATCAAACACTTATGTGGAAGGAGTTTTTTGAATGTCTATTAGTCAAACGATTACTGATTTTACAACGCTAGCCATTGTTTCGGGTGGGTGGATGGAACTTGATCGTATTTATTTGCAAAACAGACTTTTAGCTTTGGTTGGAGAAGACCAACTAGATCCAGTAGAAGTACAACCAGTGACCAAAACCTCTACGGAATTATTGGATATATTGATTACAAAAGCACAAGAAAACAAGGTGATTGGAACAGCTCTTTATGAAAAAGAAATTCTTGAGGGGCAAATCACTGATTTATTGACACCACCGCCATCTGTTGTCAATGCCTTGTTTGCGCAACATTACGACAAAGATCCTAAAGAAGCAACCGATTATTTCTTTAAATTATGTAAAGAAAATGACTATATTAAAACGCGAGCAATTGCTAAAAATATTATTTTTCCAGCAGAAACTGAATATGGTGATTTAGAAATTACCATTAATTTGTCAAAACCTGAAAAAGATCCGAAACAAATTGCTGCTCAACGTAATGCTACCGCTGTAAATTATCCTCAATGTCAATTGTGTATGGAAAACGAGGGCTATAAAGGACGTAGTAATTTCCCAGCTCGCACGAATCATCGAATTATTCGGATGAATTTAAATGGTGAATCTTGGGGCTTTCAGTATTCACCGTATGCTTATTATAATGAGCATTGCATTATTTTATCTGAAGAGCATCGGCCGATGAAAATCAGTAAGAAAACCTTTGAACGTTTACTTGCTATTATTGATGTTTTTCCTCATTATTTTGTAGGCTCCAATGCGGACTTACCTATTGTGGGAGGATCGATTCTTTCTCATGATCATTATCAAGGAGGTCGACATACTTTTGCAATGGCTAAAGCGCCAATTGAAAAAGAATTTTCCTTAAAACAATTTCCAAATGTTACGCTAGGAATTGTAAAATGGCCCATGTCAGTTATTCGACTTCAAGCAACAGATACGAAAGAATTGATTGAAGCTTGTGAGTATGTTCGATTAGCTTGGAATGATTATTCTGATCCCGAACTAGACATCAATGCCTATTCAAAAGATGGCACTGTCCATCACACCGTTACGCCAATTGCAAGAAGGAACCAAGAATTATTTGAAGTTGATTTAGTGTTAAGAGATAATAATGTTTCTGAAGAATTTCCTGATGGTATTTTCCATCCTCATCCTGATGTTCAACATATCAAAAAAGAAAATATTGGTTTAATTGAAGTGATGGGATTGGCAGTTTTACCACCCCGTTTGAAAACTGAATTACAAGAAGTTGAAAATTATCTGATTGAAGAAGAAAACGACATCGCCTCTTATCATGTGAAATGGGCCGATGAAATAAAAGCAACAAATAAACTTAACAAAGACAACGTTCACGAAATTGTTGAAAGAGAAGTTGGTAAAGTTTTCGCTCGCGTTTTAGAAGATGCCGGAGTCTTTAAACGAAACCAAAAAGGACAAGTTGGATTTCAAGCGTTTATTGATAGTTTGTGAAATGCTGTTAGGCAAAGGAAGGAAAAAAGATGGCGACCATCAAAGATATAGCAAAAAAAGCTGGGGTTTCTTCAGCCACTGTTTCGCGGGTGCTAAATTATGATCCTGATCTTTCCGTTGGCCAAGAAACCAAACAGAAAGTTTTTGAAGTTGCAGAAGCTTTAAATTATACCAAACATATGCAAAAAAAACGAACCCAAGCAGTTCTACGCCTTGTTCAATGGTATGATAGTGAAGAAGAATTAGAAGATTTGTATTATTTAGCGATTCGTTTAGGCGTTGAAAAAAAAGCAGAAGAATTAAATGTTCGTCTTTTAAAAGAATCATTGCATGAGTTATCAGATGAAACAGTCGATGCCACGATCGCTTTGGGCAAATTTGATCAAAGCCAAGTACACATCCTTGAAAAGTTAGAGGGTGTCTTGTTGTTTGTTGATTCCAATGACATGATTCGCGGAAAAAACAGTCTTGTGGTAGATTTTCAACAGAGTATTGAGTTAGTCATTGATCATTTCGTTCGTGAAAAACATGAAAAAATAGGAATTCTTTCTGGAATTGAATATACCAAAGAAAGTCACCATGAAATTCCCGATCCGCGTTATTATGTTTTTAAAGAACATTTAACACGCCTAAAACTTTATCAAGAAAAATATCATTTTGAAGGAGAGTTTACCGTAGATGGTGGTTTCCAAGCAACAAAACGTTATTTACAAGCAAATGAAGATTTACCAACCGCTTTGTTTGCTTCAAGTGATGCTTTAGCGATTGGAGCCATGCGTGCCATTCAGGAATTTGGTTTAACTATTCCAGAAGATGTCTCCGTGATTGGTTTTAATGATATGAGTGTGGCCAAGTATGTCAGCCCCGCACTTTCTACTATTCGTGTCTATACTGAGTGGATGGGAGAACTTGCAGTGAATACAGTTTTGGAGCTTATGAAAGAAGAAGCGCCAGTCACTAGAAAAATTACGCTAGCAACAGAATTAATTTTACGTGATTCCACAAAAATTAAAGGATAGTAAAAACGGCTCACTGACCCATTAAAGGTAGTGGGTCGTTTTTTTCTAATAGAGTTCAGTTATATGAAAAAAAGATACATTCGTCCTAGCATTGCTCTATAAAATCCGTGAAATTCATCCAAGAATGCGGTAGAATGATAAAGAGAGTTTGTAAAGGTGGAGGTTTTTATGAAAGTATTAGCTTTTGATACATCTAATATGACAATGGCAGTTGGTCTTATGGAAGATCAAAAAGTTTTGGCAACAATTCAAACAATGACGAATCGGACACACAGTAAAACGTTGATGCCGGCTATTCAAAATTTAATGACTCAAGTTGGATGGGTACCCACTGATATAGATCGAGTGGTGGTTGCCAAAGGACCAGGATCTTATACCGGTCTTCGTATTGCAGTGACAACAGCTAAAACACTAGCAGATACGCTTTCTTGTGAATTAGTGGGAATTTCTAGTTTGAAAGTCCTAGCTGCTAATTGTATTGGACGAAAGGAATGGATTGTTCCATTATTTGATGCCAGAAGGCAAAATGTGTATACAGGAGCTTATAAATGGCAAGAAGGTGAGCTAATCACTGCCTTATCTGACCAACATCTTTCCTTGAGTGAGCTTAAAGAGCGATTGGATGGACAAGCTATTTATTTTGTGGGATCTGATATAGAAAAGTTCAAAGACCAACTAGTCACAGATTTTCCGCAAGCTATTTTAAATGATGTTTCGGCTTGGAATTATCCTTGTGCAATCAGCTTGGCTCAGTTGGGACAAAAAGAAACCCCCGAAATTGATAAGGATGCATTTTTGCCGACTTATTTGAAACGTGTGGAAGCAGAAGAAAAGTGGCTGGAACATCATAAACTTGGAGAAGAAAGTTATGTTGAAAAAATTTAAAGAAATTTTTTTCCCGTATTATTGGAAAGAAAAAGAAGGCTTTTATGAAAAAGTACATGTCCTCAATGAACATTCCTATTTAATTAAAGAGATTTTTCCTAATGATCTAGACGAATTAATGAAGATTCAGCAGCTTGTCTATAATGGTAAATCACCTTGGTCTAAAAGTGCTTTTTTGTCTGAACTTTATGCCTATACCCTCCATTTTTACATAGCTATTTGGTTTGAAAAACGGATGATTGGTTTTTTAGGCATGCGAGTGGCGACAACAGATGGACATATTACTAATATTGCCGTATTGCCTGAATTTCAAAATCGCGGAATCGGTCATTTACTTCTACAAGAAGCCCAAAAATTTGCGATGGAAAATAAGTGTCAAACGATGTCTTTAGAGGTTCGCCTCAGTAATGAGAAGGCTCAAAGATTATATGAAAAATTAGGTTTTAAGACCCGACAAACACTTAAGGCCTATTACAATGAAGGGGCTGAAGATGCATTAGATATGGTAAAGAGGTTGAACAAATGCAAATAAAAACCAACCACTTCTTTGAGCCACACTTTCTTTCTGAAAAGTTATTTGAAATAGCTGAAATGAGCTATGAATTTGGTTCACCATGGACTATTCAACAGTTTTATGAAGATTTATTAAATGAATATAGCAATTATTTGTTATTAGAATCCGATCAGTTGGTTGGATTTTTGGGATATCATTCACTTTTAGATGAGGTAGAAGTTTACAATCTATGTGTAATCACCAGTGAACAAAGTCAAGGGTATGCGACTTTATTGATGAGAAACTTGGAAAAGAAAATTATGGAAGAACCCTATCGTCAAGTTTTTTTAGAAGTTCGCTGTTCCAATAAAAGGGCTTATCAATTTTATCTAACAAAAGGGTTTGAAGAAATATCTAGACGTAAAAATTATTATTCATCACCTGTAGAAGATGCAATCGTGATGGTAAAAAAGGTAGGAATAGAAGAAAGAAATGAATGAATTGATTTTAGCAATTGAAAGTAGCTGTGATGAAACAAGTGTTGCAGTGATCGAAAATGGATGTAAAATACGCAGCAATATCATTGCTTCTCAAATTAAAAGTCATAAACGTTTTGGTGGTGTTGTTCCAGAAGTAGCCAGTCGTCATCATGTCGAACAAATTACCTTATGCATCAATGAAGCAATTGAAACTGCAGAAATAAGTGTTGATGATCTAGATTATGTAGCAGTTACCCAAGGACCAGGGCTTGTTGGTTCGTTATTGATTGGTATTTCTGCTGCCAAAGCCTTTGCCTGGGCTCATCAACTGCCACTTATTCCAGTGAATCATATGGCAGGACATATCTATGCCGCACGTTTTGAAAAACCCTTAGAATTTCCTTTGATGGCCTTATTAGTTAGCGGTGGACATACAGAACTTGTTTATATGAAAGAAGACGGTTCGTATGAAGTGATTGGCGAAAGTCGTGACGATGCCGCAGGTGAAGCCTATGACAAAGTAGGGCGTGTTTTAGGGTTAACTTATCCCTGTGGCAAAGAAATCGATGCACTGGCACATAAAGGAAAAGATAACTATCATTTTCCTCGAGCGATGATCCATGAAGATAATCTGGATTTTAGTTTTAGTGGCTTAAAAAGTGCCTTCATTAACCTCGTTCATAATGCCGAACAAAGAAACGAAACGTTATCGAAAGAAGATCTCGCAGCAAGCTTTCAAGAAAGTGTGATTGACGTTTTAGTTGTCAAAACGATACGAGCTTGTCAACAATATCCTGTAAAACAAATGATTTTAGCAGGTGGCGTGGCAGCAAACCTTGGATTACGAGAACGATTAAAACAGGAATTACAAGAAAAATTTCCAGAAATTACACTTTTGATTCCACCTCTAAGACTTTGTGGTGACAATGCTGCGATGATTGGAGCAGCAGCACATATTGAAGCACAAAACAATCACTTTGCCGATATGACGTTAAATGCCGATCCAGGCTTAGAATTTTAAAAAAAGCATAGCCAAGTTTTTGAAAGTTTGCTATAATAAAGAAAAATTCATAGTTGACTAAAAAACAAGAGAGTATCTTTCGCCTTTTTTTAAGCGAGTCCAGATTTGGTGTGAGCTGGGTAAAAAGTAAAGAGAACCGCACTTGTATAAAATATTTGTTAAGCAAACGGTATCTACCGTTATCAGATAAAGCCGGTTCGTTAAACGAACAATCAGAGTGGTACCGCGGGAATCTCGTCTCTAGTATGAAAGCATACTAGAGTTTTTTTTTGTCAATTTTGCATAAAACAGGAGGAAAAAATGAATAATAAAGAAGTGGTTGCAAAAGCAATTTTTCAAGTCGTTGACGCAGATTTAACAATGGAACAAGTAGAAAAAATCTTAGAAAATCCTAAAAGTGCCGATCATGGAGACGTGGCTTTTCCAACGTTCGCCCTTGCTAAAGTCTACCGGAAAGCGCCACAACAAATTGCCAAAGAACTTGCTGAAAAAATCGATTCCACCAATTTTGAAAAAATCGAAGTCGTCGGACCTTATTTGAACTTTTTCATGGATAAAAAGAAAGTTAGTCATGAAATTCTACATCAAATTATGACCGAAAAAGGACATTACGGCGATGCAGAAATCGGTAAAAAAGGAAAAGTTACCATTGATATGTCTTCTCCAAATATTGCCAAACCAATTTCTATGGGTCATTTACGTTCAACAGTCATTGGGAACTCTATTGCCTTAACTTTAGAAAAAGTTGGCTATGAACCAGTAAAAATCAATCATTTAGGAGATTGGGGCACGCAATTCGGAAAATTAATTACTGCTTATAAAAAGTGGGGGACAGAAGAAGCTGTAAAAAATAATCCCATTCAAGAACTTTTACGTTTATACGTTGAATTCCACGAAAAAGCTGAAAAAGAGCCTGCGTTAGACGAAGAAGCTCGATTTTGGTTTAAAAAATTAGAAGATGGTGATCCTAAAGCTCATGATTTATGGACATGGTTTCGCAGTGAATCGTTAAAAGAATTTAATAAGATTTATGATATGTTGGAAGTTTCTTTTGATTCTTATAATGGTGAAGCTTTTTATAACGATAAAATGGATGAAATCGTTCATCTTCTTGAAAAAAAAGAACTATTGAAAAAAGACCAAGGTGCAGATATCGTGGATTTATCTGCCTATGATTTAAATCCAGCCTTAATAAGAAAATCTGATGGAGCTACTCTTTATATTACTCGGGATATGGCTGCTGCTTTATACCGTAAGCGGACCTATGATTTTTCTCAATCATTATATGTCGTTGGGAACGAACAAACCTACCATTTTAAACAACTCAAAGCTGTTTTAAAGGAAATGGGATATGACTGGTCAGACGATATGCACCACATCCCATTTGGCATGATCACTAAAGATGGTAAAAAATTATCGACACGAAAAGGAAAAATTGTTCTTTTAGAAGAGGTTTTAAACGAAGCGGTGGCTTTAGCTTATGAACAAGTAGCTGAAAAAAATCCTAATTTAGAAAATAAAGAAGAAGTAGCCAAACAAGTAGGAGTTGGGGCGGTTATATTCCATGATTTAAAAAATGATCGCTTGAATAATTTTGACTTTACCCTTGACGAAGTCGTTCGTTTTGAAGGGGAAACAGGTCCTTATGTTCAATATACTCATGCTAGAGCGATGAGTATTTTACGTAAAGGAAACTTTGCTCCTGATTTAGCAAAAGATTATTCATTAGAAGATGAAGAAAGTTGGGAAGTTATCAAATATCTGCAACAATATCCGAGTGTTGTGCAACAAGCCGCTCGAGAATATGAACCTTCTGTTTTGGCAAAACATGCCATTAAATTGGCGCAAGCATTCAATAAATACTATGCCAATGTAAAAGTGTTGGTAGAAGATGAACAAAAAGAAGCTAGACTTGCTTTGGTTTATGCTGTAACAGAAGTATTAAAAGAAGATTTACGTTTGTTAGGATTACATGCGCCTAATAAAATGTAGAAAAGCTCTGGGTATAAGAGGAGGCGCTGAAAAAGTCTCCAATTTATGGCTCGTTTAATGTAAAAAAAGAAAATAGGAGCGAAATTTTTTTATCATAAAAAAATTCGTTCCTATTTTGTTGTGTCGGCTAAATCATTCAGAATTTAATAGAGGAATAACCTAGGTGTTTTGCCATATATGAAAAAACGATGTGATTTAAATTAGAAATTAGAGCAAAAATGGTTGTTTTTTTAATTTAGTTTGGTATATTATTTTTATAAAAGTATATGAGAGATGTTTATTGTGAAAAAGTTATTTATTGTTTCTATTACAGCGTTATTATCATTATTTTTAACTACAAAGGTTCAAGCGGACGAACCAAATCTTTCTTCATCAGGTATGAGTATAACAAGTCAAGTTATTAGTGTAGAAGTAGATTCTTCCGATTTTAATTTTTTTGATATGGATGGAAACCCTATCGACAGTTCTGAATTTAGAGTTTTTGAACAACAATCGTTGTCCAAAGCGATGACGGTGGAAAAGACATATAAAATGCTTTCCACTAATTATCATGGTGCATTTTCTCAATATGTATATGTTACTTTAAAAGCTACTCAAAAAGAAAAGGATCAAGGAGTCTTCACGGACTGGACTGGTTACGTTGCTTTTCAAAAGTTAACAAAAATGGAAACCTTGGCAGGAATTCAATATACAGGACATTATAGCGGAACATTGACTGCTAAGGCTAGGTAGTTATTAATTACTAATCAAAACCATTCGCTATGCGGGGGGGTTGTAAGTTTAAAGTTATAACTAAAACTTGAAACATCAAAAACCTGACTAAACTATTGATATAAGTGAGTTTCATCAATTAAAAATAGCATAAACTTCTCCAAATTGGTAAAATAGAATTGACCAAAAAACCATCTACCATGGAGTGTTTATGCCATGCCAATTATAACATCAAACGATCAAGACAAAAATGAAATTTCATGATCTATCGATACTTTTTTCAAACGTTTTAATTTATCAGCGATTGCAAAAAAATCGAATGCACAAAAATCAAAAGGAGTGTCTTTTCTCGTTCTTTTTAGTTATCTTGTGACGACGATTTTTTTCCAATCGCTCTACTTTTCGTGACTTCCAACTCCATCAGAATGAATTAGGCTTTTCAGATAAAACGTTTCGTAATCTGCTAAATAACGGAAAAATCAATTGGCAACGCTTCTTAATCCTTATTTCTAAAAATGTTATCGACTTCATTCGTCCGTTGACAGAAGAGGATCGTAAAGAAGTTTTTATCGTAGATGATTCTATGTATGAACGTTTGAATGCAAAAAATGTAGAGCTTTGTGGTTGGCAGTACGATCATGCCAATCATAAAAATAAGAAAGGCTTTCGATTTCTTCAACTTGAATGGAGTGATGGCAATACCTTTCCGCCTGTTTCTTTTAGCCTTTTATCTTCAAGCAAGAAAGTACGTGAAGCAGACAAGATTGACCATCGGTCACACTCTGGAAGAAGAAAAGCGCAAGCACAACGAAAAGGAACCGATGTACTAGTAAAGCTTCTTCAAGCAGACCTAAAAGATGGCGTGAAGGCGTACTACGAGCTCTTTGATTCATGATTTTCAAGTCCCAAAATATTTCATGCTTTGCGTAAGATTAAGCTTCATGCTGTATGCATGATTAAACGTTCAAAGAAAATTTACTATCGATACAATGGTAAAATGGTCGATGTAAAAACCATTTTTCAAGCATCGAAAAATCGCAGAGTTCGTTCAAGATATCTTCTTTCTGTTTGTGTGGAATCTGAAGTGGATGGCTAAGCGCTTCCGATTAAGCTTGTGTAAGTAAGAAATCGCAATAAGCGCAATGATTATCTCGTGCTAGCCACCACAGATACTTCTTTGAATGAAGATGAAATCATCCAGTTATATGGTAAACGGTGGTCAATTGAGGTTTATTTTAAAATTTGTAAACAACATCTTCGTTTAGCTAAGTATCAAGGACTTTCTTATTATGGCATTTTTGCACATACAGTGACGGTTGCCGTTAGTTACCTTATCTTGGCTATCTAACATCATGAACAAGCAGACGACCGAACGATGGGTGAGCTATTTTACTTGATGATTGAAGAATTATCAGATATTAGTTTTTCAGAAGCTATCATCCAACTTTCTGACCTTTTTAAAGAAGTATTTGAAAATGAACTGGTACTTTCTGAAGTGACTTTAAATAACGTCATGGACCAGTTTATCCCCAAAATTACCTCAAGCAACACCAAACCGGTTAAGATTGGTTGCCTGAAACTAAATTTATTGGTTAATTACCTGTCGTCGTGGGGTTAGTACGCATTTTTTATGTTTCAAGTTTTAGATTGTAAGAAAACCGCGGGTTAGCCCGCGGTTTTCTTACATCCTATCTTTAAAAAATGCTTCCATAAATTGTGCATGCTCGTCTGTTTTTGAAATAATCACAACAATATCAAAGCCGGCTAGTGAACAAATTTTT
>Ga0079226_10003289_pt1 | contig 12393 bp, 8 predicted proteins | sample Poulit2014_FD_76345 | JGI IMG/M metagenome (GOLD analysis project Ga0079226, IMG submission 76345) | Agricultural soil microbial communities from Georgia to study Nitrogen management - Poultry litter 2014 | ecosystem: Environmental > Terrestrial > Soil > Agricultural land | place: USA: Georgia... | reverse complement strand
ATCTAAGCGCACACCAATTATCCATATAATCTCGCCATTTTTATTTACTAAAACTTCTATTTCTTCTTTTTCAAAACGGGAGAATTTTTTATCAATAAAAAAATCACTCAGTTTTTTTTGTCCGTTCATACCTAATGGGTGAAAAGCATCGCCCTCTTGCCATTTTCGAAGAGACAAAGGAAACTGCAGTTTTTCAGCATCTACCATAGCTATATCTGGATGATTGTTAAAATTTGAGTCATCGATGATACTCCATTGCAAGTTGTAGTTTTCCCTTTTAAGTGTTCCTTCCGACTTCTTTAAGAGAAATATAGTATCTTTTTTTGCAGGTGTTTTTTTTCGAAGAAAGAGCTTTTGCCGATCCAATAACAATTCATAGAAAGCCGATTCAAAAATTAATCCGGGCTGAGCTTTTTGTTGATCTAATAAATTCTGCAAAACACCTTTTGAAAAACCATAGGGTTTGAAAAGCTGAAACAATACAGCTAAATTTGAAGTATATTTACTTAAAATACTTTTATCGATACATATCCATTTTTTCTCTTCACGAAAAAAACATTTTCTTTCATTTTCCAAAAGCTGTTCAAAAACATTTTTTTCTTCCCGGAAATACGAAATGTTTTTACGCATGGTATCTTCAAAGTTGGAAGAAATTTCACGCATAACAGGAACAAGATTTAACCGTATTTTGTTGCGCAAATAATCTGTAGAGAAATTACTTTGATCATCCCTATAAGGGATATCATATTTTTTTAATGAAGTTAAAACTTCGTCTGCCTGCAAAAACAAAAGAGGCCGGATATACTTATTGCTTTTAGGACGTATGCCATGTAACCCCCGTATTCCGGTGCCCCGAAAAAGATTGACAAACAAAGTTTCGATTTGGTCGTCATGATGCTGGGCAATCGCAATTGCATCGAAGTTATTTTCTTCAGCAAGGTAATCAAACCATGAATAACGCAGTTCTCGGGCTGCCATTTGTATAGAAATCCCATTTTTTTTAGCAAACTCTGCGGTATCAAAATGGTTGACAAAAAAATCTATGTTGTTTTCCTTGCAAAATTTTCGCACCAAAATTTCGTCCTGATCAGATGCAGTGCCCCTTAACCCGAAGTTACAATGTGCAATTGCGAATTGATAAGAAGTCTGAGAAAATAAACTAGCCATTAACATAGAGTCACGTCCTCCACTAACTGCCAGAAGAACGCGATCTCTTTCTGTAAGCAATTGATTGTCTTTGATATATCTTTGGAATCGTGTTAACAAACTCATATATCAAATGTATGGAAATATTCACACACTCGAATAAATCGTACTGGAAATTAAAAATTGAGATGTTTTGGGTTTGTAGCATAGATAAATTATTATTTTTGTGTCGTGAGATCGTTTATATTTTTCGTCCTATTGATTTGCAGTGTGTTTTTTGCTCTGGGGCAGCAAACAAGCCGCCTTAACCTTGTTTCTTCAAGTGGAGGCCGTTTATCAAAAGATGGAAATGCTATGTTTTACCGTCCGGTGTATGAGCACAATCAGAATACACTATCTGCAGATAGTGGATATATTTATGAAGATGAGAATCAGCAGCAGTTCTTTGAAGCTTATGGCAATGTTATCATCACACAGCCTTCAGGAACCGTTATATACTCCGATGAATTACATTACGATGCAGCTAAAGAATTTGCGATCTTAACGAATAACGTAAAAATGGTGGATGATAATTCTGTATTGACTACACATTACCTGACTTATGATATGCGTCGAAAACAGGGAACTTATACTACGGGTGGACGTATTATCAATCAAGTAGATACCATTACTTCTCAAAATGCCTACTATTTTGAAAATACCCAGGATGCGTATTTTCGAAATAAAGTGGTGGTTCGAACGCCGGATGTACAGATATATACTGATACTATGCGTTATAATTCGGATTTACGCGAAACTTATTTTTATGGACCTACAGATTTAAAGGGAAATGACGGAGGAAATTTATATACTGAAAAAGGACGTTATAATACCGAAACAGGCATTGCTCATTTTTCTTTAAACAACCTTTATACGGAAGAAACCCGTTTTTTAAAAAGTGATAGTCTTTACTATGATCGTCAAAGTGGAATCGGTGAAGCCTATCGAAATGTGGTATTTGTCGATACAGCTGATAGCTTTTTTGCTTATGGCGAATATGGCAAGTATAATCAGAAAGATGAATCCATTACTATGACTGATAAGCCCTTAGTCGTTTCGGTAGTGAAAGATTCGGTGCAAGAAAATAATGTCCATGTGTCAGATACATTGCAAATGTCAGATACAATACCACAAGACAGTAACGAAATCCAAGAAAAGCCAATATCCGACGAAGAGGAAAAAGCTCTGGCAGATTCTGTATCACAAAATAAGGTGCAAACCGATAGTCTCGCTCCACCAAAAATGCAAGAAAGGATAGATTCTATTTATTTGACTGCAGATACATTGTATTCCAAAATGATTTATCTAAAAGATTATAAGGCCCTAAACCTTAATCTTGATCGGGATGGAGGAGACTTAGATATAGATGAGGAAGAAGATTATGGCGATGATGATTTCTTTGATGATGATGAAGGTGAGATAAAAACAGAATTTGAAGTTGAGAAAGAAGAACCTGAGGATACAGAGCCCGAAGAGGAAAATAAAAGCGAAGAAAAAAAGGATGGAGGAGAGGAAGAGCTAAGGGAAGAAAACATAGAACTGAAAATTCAAAAGGATGAAAGGGACATACAAGACACAAGCCGGCACAAAGTAATTGAAAAAATTACAGAAATAGAGCTTCCATCAGATACTATTAAGACTGATTCTACAACTATAGAAAAGAGTGTGGTAGAGGATGAAGCTTTGCGGGAACGCGTGGAGATGCCTTCCACAGCTAAAACAGACAGCTTAATGAGTTCTGTTTTATTAAGTTTACAAACTCCAGATAGCTCAGCAGATGTCTCTCAAAGTCCGTCCGATACTCTAAAAACACGTATACTAAAAGCGTATCATAATGTACGTCTTTATAAATCTGATTTGCAGGCTGTTGCGGATTCTGCTTATTATGGAGAAGCCGATTCCATGTTTCGGTTTTTCGGTGAACCCATGATATGGGCGGAGGGTTCCCAAATATCTGCAGATACTATTTACATGCAGGTGAAAAATAAACAGCTCGATAATGCTTTATTATTGCAAAATGCTTTTATGGTCAACGCTGTGTTAGACACTGTTAAGTTTAATCAACTTAAGGGTCGAAAAATGACAGCTTTCTTTGCTAATAATCAGATGGACTTGCTATATGTAGACGGAAATGCTGAAAATTTAATTTTCTCCGCAGATGATAAAGCGGGGATTATCACAGAAATGTTCCACGATAGAAGCGGTCGGATCAAAATAAAAATGCAAGGAAATGAAATTCTTCGCTATACTTCAATACGAAAAATAGACCAAAAAGTATATCCTATTAAAATGGTCAACCAAGACAATGAAATCCTCCCAGGGTTTATCTGGAAGCCTCAAGATAGGCCTAAGTCTAAAGATGATCTTTTAGATAGAAGTAGGAAAAAAGAAATTTCGGAAGAGGTTCCGAATACCTCATCCGAAACACAGCAAGAAGGAAAGGAAAAGTCTGATGACGACGAGGATACTCGAGGATTAGAAGATATTGAAATAGAGGCTTTGGACGATACATCCAAGGAAAATATGCATAATGAAGGAGCCTCAGAAGAAACCGAAGAGGATATAGAAAACAAAGAAAATTATAATACAGAAAGAGATAGGTTGAAGTAATCAGGATAATTGTCAGAAAAAACATGAGTTATATTTCCCATCTTTTTTTTGGAATACATTTTACATCTTCAATTTTTCTTAAAGTAATGGGCGTATGGTCAAATTTGTTTTTTAAGACAATAGAATCTGGAGATATTTTTTCTATATGAAAGCGGGGTAGGTATTGCCCTTCCCGATAACAGCCGGAAATTTTTTGTTTCCAATTACTTTTTGTGTATAATCCCTCTACGATCAAACTGTCTTCTCTGACTACATACACTCCTTTTGCGTATTCAGCCCACTGTCCGTTGTTATAGCAGGAATCAGACATGTTCTGTGTTTTATCATGCACTAGAAAGGTTGTATAAAGGGAGTCACATATAAATTTAACTTCATGAAGTGTGTATCGAATACGCTGTTCTTGTAAAGGAACGCTATCTTGCACCCAGATACCTTGTAAAAAGTCAGCACCTTGCGTTTGCATATCGGATTGACGTTCACAGGATAAAAAGCATAAAGACACTCCGCAAAAAAAGAAGAGTGCCTTTAGTTGTATATTCAATAACGGCTTTTTCAAAATATTGTTATTTCAAGTCTCCCACCATATTTTCCGGCCTGACCCATTCGTCAAACTCTTCTTCTGTCACATACCCCAGCCGTACTGCTTCTTCTTTAAGAGTAGTTTCATTTTTATGTGCAGTTTGTGCGATTTCAGCAGCTTTATAATATCCGATTTTGGTGTTAAGTGCAGTGACTAACATGAGTGAGTTGTCTAATAACTCTTGGATCCGCTCGTGATTAGGTTCAATACCCTTAGCGCAATGCACTTCGAAAGAAACACAGGCATCACCGATAAGCCGGGCTGATTCCAAGAAATTTGTAGCCATCATAGGTTTGAATACATTTAGCTCGTATTGCCCTTGCGTGCCTCCTATGGTGATGCCCACATCATTACCCATTACTTGTGCAGCTACCATGGTCAATGCCTCACATTGGGTAGGGTTTACTTTTCCAGGCATTATAGATGAACCTGGTTCATTGGCAGGAATGATTATTTCCCCAATTCCTGATCGAGGTCCAGAAGCGAGCATCCGGATATCATTAGCAATTTTGTTTAGCGCTACGGCCAATTGCTTTAGGGCACCGTGGCTTTCTACTATAGCATCGTGAGCGGCTAACGCTTCGAATTTATTTTCAGCCGTTACGAAAGGTAAATTCGTAAATTCTGCTATATATTTTGCGACCAACACATCATATCCTTTCGGAGTATTCAAACCTGTTCCCACAGCAGTACCGCCCAGAGCTATTTCAGCCAGATGAGGCAGGGTGTTTTTTAAGGCTTTCAAACCATGATTTAGCTGGGCGACATATCCCGAAATTTCTTGTCCCAAGGTGATAGGAGTTGCATCCATTAAATGCGTTCTTCCGATTTTTACTACATTTTTAAATTCTTTAGCCTTTTCTGCCAATGTATCCCGGAGTTGTTCGACTCCCGGAATAGTTACTTCTACTACAGCTTTGTATGCGGCAATATGCATCCCGGTAGGGAAGGTGTCATTCGATGACTGTGATTTGTTGACATCGTCATTTGGCTTGAGAAGAGACTCTCCGTCTCCTATTTTATTACCGGCTAATATATGCGCTCTATTAGCAATAACTTCATTTACGTTCATATTAGACTGTGTGCCCGAACCGGTTTGCCAGATAACTAAAGGAAAATGGTCATGAAGCTTGCCTGCTAAAATTTCATCACAGACCTGAGCGATGGCGTTCCGCTTCTCTATGGGTAAAACACCCAGTTCATGATTAGTATATGCTGCTGCTTTTTTCAAATAGGCAAATCCTTCTATGATTTCTTTAGGCATTGATGCAGGATTGCCAATTTTAAAGTTCATTCTTGAACGCTCTGTTTGCGCACCCCAATATTTATCAGAAGGGACTTTTACTTCCCCCATAGTATCCTTTTCTATTCTATATGACATATATTTATATACTTAAATTGTTGTGAATTTTCTGTTTCAAATTTAATGAAAATTACGCTATACTTCGAATACGGAAGAGGTAAATGACGAACTATTGTTTTTTGTTGATTATATAGATAATCGTTTTTGCATATTATTTTCGATGAAATGAAACAAAGGTTTGGGTTTGAAAGTCCGCCAATCCAAGTTGTTTAATACTCCCCCAAAATTTATGTAATAGTCAATGCCGAAATCTTCAAATTCTTTAATCACGTGATCGCGAAAATTGATACCCACTATCCATCCGTCTTCTATATCATGAAACCATTCTTCATAATAAGAATCATCCGATCCATGGAAATTCAGAATATTTTCTCCGATAAGAATAAATTTGCTAATACCTGAATATATCATGATGTCAATGAGTTCCCTTTTGAGATCCATGATGTCGTTATATACAGCATCATTCCACTCTCCAATCAGTTCAATTATCGCAAAGCCTACATCATAATGGCAATAGAGAATTTTTAAATATAAGGTATCGGATCCAAAATCATCCCATTGAGGATGCAATAAGAAGTTATAGAGTTTTTTATCGAATATAAACTCACTATACTCTGTTCCGTAAAATGGAGAGCGCTCATCTTCTGCTGCGATATAATCGTCCCGCCATTGATAATAAGGTTCTATATACTGCACATTTTCCTTTTACTGTCAAAGATGATAAATTGTTGAAACAAATAAAAACTTATTCTAGGTGCTTTATAGTTTAAAATGTTGTATTCATAAGCTATATTTACGAATAACTTAAGTAGTTTTGTAATAGGTGTATTATACATGCAAAAAAATGTAAGGCGAAATATATTGATTGCGGCGAGCTATGCTGCGGTTTTGCTTTTGGGTATAATTTTTGGTCAAAATTATGCTGATCAAGATCAACCTGTTCCGAAAAGTACTTTAGTACCCATTGGTTTTTCTGCCCACTCCTATAAAACACAACAGCTTTTGGACTTGTTATCCTCTTCTTATGTCGATAGTGTGAACATTGATTCTATACAAAATGAGATGATTAAGCATGCGTTAGCCCATCTTGATCCTTACTCCAAATATTGGCAGCCCAGCGAAGTGAAAGCACGTACTGAAGTTTTAGAAGGAACCTTTGAAGGGATAGGTATGGAATACTTTAATCTTAATGACACTTTGTTGGTCATAGAGTTGATCAATAATGGTCCCGCGGATTTGGCAGGCTTCAAAGTCGGAGATAAAATTTTAAGAATCGATGATACGCATGTTTCTGGTACTCAGATCTCGAAAGAAGAGATAGAGGATCTAATCCGCGGAAAGAGGGGGACAGATGTAGATGTGCAAATAAAACGAAAAGACATAGCAGATTCGTTTACTATTCGGGTAAAACGGGATCAGGTAAAAGTGAGCTCAATAGATGCATCTTATATGTATGATTCTACGGTAGCTTATCTTCGGTTACGCCGTTTTGCTCTAAATTCGGTGAAAGAGTTCAAGGAGGCTATTACAGAACTGAAAAAAGAGGGGGCTGAAAAGCTTATTCTGGATCTTCGTGATAATGGAGGAGGGTATTTTCACGTAGCGGTTGAATTGGCTAGTGAGTTTTTTGAGAGAGATACATTGATCGTGTATACAGAAGGGGCGAATGAAGCCCGCAGAGAATATTATTCCGATAGAGAAGGTATTCTTAAAGATGAAGATTTGGTTATTTTGATTAATGAAAATACGGCGTCCGCAAGTGAAATTGTAACGGGTGCTATACAAGATTGGGAGCGAGGCACTATTGTGGGAAGACGATCCTATGGGAAAGGGACAGTGCAGGAACAGTTTTCATTTTCGGATGGCTCATCAGTTAATCTGAGCGTCGCAAAATATTATACCCCTCTAGGAAGAAGTATTCAAAAAGAATATTTACCAAAGAAAAATACAGAAAATAAAGAAACGGATATCTGGGCTTTAGACTCCGTATATGCACGAACACAATCTTATATTACGATAGGGGGCAATGAACTTTTTAGTGGCGGCGGTATATATCCGGATATTTGGGTGCCCAGAGATAGTAATGCTTATATGGTTTTTTATCAAGAAGTGGTTAACTCTCATATTATTGAACAGTTTTTATATGATAGGTTTGCAAGAGAATCACCAGCGTATTCGTTAAAAAACTTCTTAAAAGGTTATCATCTTCCTTCTCAAGAATACGATGCTTTTGTAGAGTTTGCTACCGAAAGAGGGTATGTTTTTGATGCTCAAAAAAAGAGAGATTTGAAAGACTTGATTCAAACGGATATGGAAGCATTGGTGGGGCGGTTTTATTTTGGACGATCCGCTTATTTTAAAGTAAAGAACAGAGAGGATGATTATTTAAAGGCGGCGATGAAGGTTTTAAATCCACATGAATTGCAGAATACTGAGGCAGAGAACTCTCAGGACTGATATTCAATAACGTGAAAATGGAAACCGATAAAACAATTTAAAATCAGTTTGTTTTTTTTGCAGGTTTTAAATCAGCCCATAAGGGGTAATGGTCAGAAAGTTTTTTCTTGATAATCTGGTAATTAACGACTTCTAAATCTATAGAAGATAAGATGTAATCGATTTGAAAAATGGGCAATAAATCAAAATGAGTGACTCCCCAGCCTCTTCCTTTTTTTTGAAAGGCGTTATTCATGCCGTTACTGATAAGGTTGACGGCATAAGACATAGGTGTATCATTAAAATCTCCCATTACAACTGTGCTTATTGAGTCAGTTTCTTCAATATGATTTTTTAAAGCTCTTGCTTGCTGTCCCCGATGATTAAAGGCGACTTTTAATTTTTTACTTAAATTTTTTGGTTTTTTTTCGTTTAATTCAGATTGAGCTAAGCGTTGAAAAAACTCTTTATCTTCGTTTTGTAAAGCAAAAGAGCGCAAATGTACATTGTATATACGGATGGTATCTGTAGCTCTTACGATATCTGCATAGCTGATGCGGTTGATACCATAATTATGCTCTGCAACTGTACCGGAATGGATGATAGGGTGTTTTGAAAAGATTATTTGTCCGTAGGCATCTGAATTATTTTTAGATACCACATCGAAAAAGTAATCTGAAAACTCACCTTTTGCTTTTATACTATTAAGAGCATTGGCTTGGCTGTCTCCTTTTGTATAAAACTCTTGAAAACTTATAATATCCGGTTCTATATCTTTGATAATAGTAATGAGTTCGTCAAGGAAATCTATGGAGTCTTGTTCATTTATCGGTTTGAGGAGATGGGCATTAAAGCTCATTACTCTAAAATTTGAGCCTTTTTTCGGAATCTCAAACTCATTACCGGTCGGTTTGGCAATATCTAATTTGTAGTGCTTAGTGAGTAAAGACCAGCCAGTCAGGACGGCCAATAAAGAAATTAGGATGTATTTTGGAGAGATAAAAACCCAATAAATAATAAAAAGAAGGTTAAGTAGTAATAAAGGGAGAAAAGCTAATCCAAAAAAGGCAATGGGCCAGAAAATATTAGGGTCAATAAATGAAGCTGAATAGCTGATAAGCAAACTTGCTGCAACTATTATATTGGCTATCAGTAATGTTTTTTGAGTGAATCCTCTTTGCTTTCTATACCTCATCTCACTTCATAATTAGATACATTTATCATTGCTGGCTTGCTTTAAAGAGGGTGTCCTTTTCATTTTTTGTTAAGCTGTCGTAACCACTTTTAGATATTTTATCCAATAATCTATCTATGGTCTCTTGGTCGGGATGTGTATCGTAATTTTCATTTTTATGCGTTGCAGGGAAGTTTCTACTAATTATTTTTAATTTTTTCTTTTTTGAGAATTTTATTTTCTCACTCCAATCTTTTCCTCGTTGTAATGCCTTTGCGAATAACCATCCATAGAATGAAACAAGAGCAAACGTAGCAGCAGCTGTTTTGTTTGTCATTGTATAATAGAAAAATTGTAAGGCGATGTATATAATTGCAAGATACTTGAATTTGATATTACCTAAAAAGATAAGTCGCATTTGGGTAAACGGAAATAAAGTAGCCGTGCTGACCACTAAGGCACCCAAAGCCATGCTCATAGATTTGAGAGAAGTGAAAGGGCTGTTTCTCAAAAAGCCGATACTTCCCAAGGTTAGGTATAAAACTCCCCCTAAAAGTAAAGAGCTAATGAGGATAAAAGTAAGTTGTCTTGCTTGTAGTAAGTTTAAGAATATTTTCGAAATCCAATACAGCCAAAGACAACTGAATAAAAGATTGAATAACCCTATAGTAAGAAAAGGATAGGTGATGATTGACCAAGGCTGTGAAACAAATTGCCGAAAGGAACTAGGAAGACTTAGCCATTGCATACTTTTATCGTAAAGCGGAACAGAAATCCATTCTATTTCATAGAGCAAATCAAAAATATGAATGCCTACGAATATTGCAATTTGAGCAGTGACCAAATAAGGTACAGGAGAATTTGTAGCATAAGTCTCTCTCACAAAAGTTTTTAGGCTACTCTCTTTCATTGTTCACTTTCTTTTTTATTTAAATATGTCCCCGTTTGATTCCCCATATTTTTAACAATAAAAATCCAAATAAAGCACCTCCTACATGCGCTAAATGAGCTACTGAACTTCCCGGACTTGAAAAACTTAAGTATATTTCGATAACGATCAAAATCGGAATAAAGTATTTGGCTTTGATAGGGATAGGGATAAAGAGAAGAAATAGTGACATATTTGGGAAAAGATAGGCAAAAGCTAATAGAAGTCCATATATAGCTCCGGATGCTCCCACTAAAGGTGTTGCGTAAATACTTGCCAAAGTAGATAATTCATTTTGGCTTAAATTGAGTTGAGAAGTAATCCGGTTTGAAAGAAAATCAAAATCAATTAACTCCCTGGCTCTGACTGTTCCGGTGATTTGGTATACTTCTACAGCTTGGACTCCATACTGTAATATTAAAGCACCTATACCACATATAAAGTAAAAATTTATAAACCTTCTGGAGCCTAATACTCGCTCGATGACCGAACCGAACATAAATAAGGCAAACATATTGAAAAATAAATGGTTGAACCCTCCATGCATAAACATATATGTAATGACCTGCCAAATTTTAAAGAACGGAGAATCTGGATAAAATACACCAAAAAAACGCAATGAATAATCAAATATATTTGCACCAAAAAAACATATAATGTTAATAATGAGCAGATTTTTAACGACTGAGCTTATGTTTGAAAACATGATAATTGTTAATGTGTATTTTAAAAAGCAAGATACTATTTAATATTTAAAACTATTCAAACCTATCGGCTAAATCATCCAAACTTAATGTAATAATTGAAGGTTTCCCATTAATGGCGATGTTGGGAGATTCACAGGCAAATAAGCGATCGATGAGCTCGGCCATAGATTGGCTATCCAGTGGGGTACCCGTTTTGATGGCAGCACTTTTTGCTAAGCTTTTTGCCAAACTTTCATGTTTTTTAGTTGCCACTTTTGAAGAGTCGTTTTTAAAATCTTCTAATATCTTTTCGATAATCTCTCTTTCGTTAATATTTGCATCTAAATCTGCAGGTAAACCATCTATAATAAAGGTATTACTACCAAAATGTCGAATTTGGAATCCTAAAGAACGTATTTCAGGTAAAAGACTTTCTAAAAGTCCTTTGTCACCCGGACTGAGTTCAATTGTTTGTGGAAATAAGCTTTGCTGGCTTGAACCTTTATTCGACTCTAATTGCTGCCGAAACTGTTCGAATAAAACTCTCTCATGGGCTCTTTGTTGATGAATCACCATGATACCTGAGTGGATTTGGCTCAAGATATATTTATTATGCAGTTGGAAAAATATTTTTTTCGAATGACCTTCGTCCTGAGATGATTCTTTGCCTGATAGTATATTCAACTGTTGCGCCTCTTCTTCAGGCTGATGAGTAATTTGATATAATGTATCCCAGTTTCTGGGTATGCTTTCCCTTTCAAAAGGGAGATTCTCCCTCGAGCCTGATTTTCCTGTTTTTTTAGGAGAGTCAAAGGGGTTGAAATCTGGATTAAAAGAGATTGAAGGTGGAGTCACTTGTTCGGGAGGAGTTTGAGTGATCATATTACTGAAGCTTGTTTCCTGATCAAAATCCAGCGTTGGCATGACATTATATCTTCCCAAGGAGCGCTTAATAGCTGATTTGACAATAGCGTATACTGCACGAGAATCGTCATATTTTATTTCGGTCTTTGTAGGATGAACGTTGATGTCAATTTTAGCAGGGTCAATTTCTATAAACAGTATGTAAAGAGGGTAGGTATCTCCGGGCAGAATGTCTTCATAAGCATTCATTACTGCGTGATTTAGATACGGGTCGCGTACATAGCGATCATTGACAAAGAAAAACTGTTCTCCCCGTGTTTTTTTAGCAAATTCGGGTTTTCCAATAAAGCCTGATATATTAATAATACTCGTTTCTTCTTCAAGCGGTACCAAACGCTGTTCGTAATTTTTGCCCAGCAAATGAACAACTCTTTGCTTAAGATTTGCTTTTTCAAGATGAAAAACTTCTTTTCCATCGCTATCAAGGCTGAAGAAAATATTCGGATTAGCTAAAGCTACACGTTGAAACTCATCGATTATATGCCGCATTTCTACGGCATTACTTTT
>Ga0079226_10003288_pt1 | contig 12396 bp, 8 predicted proteins | sample Poulit2014_FD_76345 | JGI IMG/M metagenome (GOLD analysis project Ga0079226, IMG submission 76345) | Agricultural soil microbial communities from Georgia to study Nitrogen management - Poultry litter 2014 | ecosystem: Environmental > Terrestrial > Soil > Agricultural land | place: USA: Georgia... | reverse complement strand
ATCGGCGTCCATGCGCCCGGCAATGGCGTAGGCCACCACCAGCGGCGGCGAGGCCAGGTAGTTCATCTTGACTTCGGGGTGAATGCGACCCTCGAAGTTGCGGTTGCCCGACAGCGCCGAGCACACCACCAGATCATGCTCGTTGATGGCTTCCGAAATGGGTTCGGGCAGCGGGCCGGAGTTTCCGATGCAGGTGGTGCAGCCGTAGCCGACCGTATAGAAGCCGAGCGCTTCCAGATCGTCGTTGAGGCCGGACTTTTCCAGATAATCGGTGACCACGCGCGAGCCCGGCGCCAGCGAGGTCTTGACCCACGGCTTGACCGTCAGTCCGCGTTTGCGGGCATTGCGCGCCAAAAGCCCGGCGCCCAGCATGACTGCCGGGTTGGACGTGTTGGTGCACGAGGTAATGGCGGCAATCACCACTGCGCCATCCTTGAGCGTAAAGGTTTCATCGTTCCAGGTGACCTGCACCGCGCCGGCCGCATCCTGCTGGCCAACCGCCGTGCCGCCGCCTTCGTCGGCAAAGCGGCCAACAGCAGTGTCAGGTGCGCTGTCGCGGTCCTTGGTCATTTCTGCCAGCTCACTCAGAAAAGCGCTTTTGGCTTCGCTCAGCAGCACCCGGTCCTGGGGGCGCTTGGGGCCGGCCAGGCTGGGCACAACCTCGCCCAGATCCAGCTCCAGCACGTCAGTGTAAACAGGGTCGGCATTACCGTCGTTTCGCCACATACCCTGGGCCTGGGCATATTCACGCACCAGCTCAACGCGCTCCGCGTCGCGGCCCGAAAGCTCCAGATAGCGCAGCGTTTCATCATCAATCGGGAAAATGGCGCAGGTGGAGCCAAATTCAGGCGACATGTTGCCGATGGTGGCGCGGTCGGCCAGCGGAAGCTGTGACAGGCCATCGCCATAGAATTCGACAAACTTGCCCACCACGCCGTGCTTGCGCAGAATTTCGGTAATCGTCAGCACCAGGTCGGTGGCCGTGGTGCCCTCGGGCAACTGGCCGTTGAGCTTGAAACCCACCACCTGCGGAATCAGCATGGAAATTGGCTGGCCCAGCATGGCCGCCTCGGCTTCGATGCCGCCCACGCCCCAGCCCAGAATGCCCAGGCCGTTGATCATGGTGGTGTGCGAGTCGGTGCCCACCAGCGTGTCGGGCCAGGCCATCAGCTTGCCGTCAACCTCTTCGCCAAACACCACCCTCGACAAATGCTCGAGGTTGACCTGGTGAACAATGCCGGTATTGGGCGGCACGACCTTGAAGTTGTCGAAGGCACCCTGGCCCCAGCGCAGAAACGCATAGCGCTCGCGGTTGCGCTTGAATTCAATCTGGTTGTTGAGCAGCAGCGAACTGGCCTTGCCAAAGCTGTCAACCTGCACGGAATGGTCAATGACCAGCTCGGCCGGCGACAGCGGGTTGATGCTGTCGGCATCGCCACCCAGCTGTTTCATGGCTTCACGCATGGCGGCCAGGTCGACAATGGCCGGCACGCCGGTAAAGTCCTGCAGCACAACGCGTGCCGGCGTAAACGAGATTTCGCGGTCGGGTTTTGCCTGCGGATCCCAGTTGGCCAGCGCAGCGATGTCGTCGGCCGTAATGTTGGTGCCGTCCTCAAGACGGAGCAGGTTTTCAAGAAGAATCTTGAGAGAATAAGGCAGGTTATTGATGTTGGTGTGTTTTGCAGCCAGTTTTTTCAGGCTGTAAAACCCGTATTCCTTGCCGTTGGCCTTGAAATGATCAAGACAGCCGAGCTCGTCACGCATATAGACTCTCCTTGAATCCTGTATAAAGCTTGAATTTTCGAAGCGGAAATTTGTTGAACCGCAGCCCAATACCTGTTGAGCTCGCGCCCGCACAAATCACGCTATTCTAACATGCGCGCCACAGGCCGCCTGGACTCGCCTGGTACGCGGGGATCAGGTGTGTATTGCTGCCGCCCGGTTGAAACCGGCGCAGACATTCATGCCGTCAGCAGGCTGCGCGCTTCCTGCAGCATTTTGCCGCGCCTGAATATCAGCTGCCATTGACGGCCGCCGACCTGGTGCCAGAGGATGGCCGAGCGCAGGCCGGCCAGCAGAATGGCGCGCACAAAGGCTGCCTTTTCCGGCTGCTTGAGAATTTGGGGCTTGCCGCTGACGGCCAGGCGAAAGCGCAGGGTGGATATCTGGCGCTTGTAAACATCGGCCAGCTGGGCAATGACGCTGTCATCCAGCGCCTCGTCGCTGTCGCGCCAGGCCTTTTCAACCAGATCAAGATCGTTTCCCATGGCTTGCAGCCTGGCAGGCTGACGCTGCAGCTCCTTGTAAACTTTGGTCAAGCCCAGAGCGTAGTTGAGTGCCGGCATGCTTTCGTGTTTCTGGCGGGCCGAAAACAGCTCGGTAAGCACCTGCAGGCCCACCCGCACGCCGGCAGCGCCGCCGTATACATCGGCGGTTGATTGAGGGCTGCGCTTGAAAACGCTGCCCACGCTGACAGCGGCCGCTGTGTTTGAGCAGTGGCCGGAGGTGGCTGTTTGCCTGACCAGTTCGCCGGCCTGAAGCATGCCGGCGAATGCAATGGTTGAATCCTTCATGCCGGAACGGCTCCTGTCGTGTCTGTGGTGGTCATGGCGGCAGGCAGGGGGGCGTTGCCAGCCGCAATTGTGGCACCGCCCAGGCATTCGTCGCCGTCGTAAACAACCACCGCCTGGCCGGGCGTGACCGCGCGCTGGGGCTGGTCAAATGCCAGCACCACAACGGAATCATCCAGTCGTTCAATGCGGCAGGCCTGATCGCGCTGGCGATAGCGGATCTTGGCGTGCAGCCGCTCGCCCGCCCGAGGCACGCGTCCAATCCAGTGAGCTTCGTGCGCCGTCACCCGCGTTGACATCAGCGTGGGATGGCTGGCGTTTTGCTCGGCATATAGCACGTTGTTGTCCATGTCCTTGAAGACAACATACCAGGGGTCTTCGGAAAAACCTCTGAGCCCGCCTATGCCCAGCCCCTGACGCTGTCCGGGCGTATAGTGGATCAGCCCGCGGTGGCGGCCGATGACCTGTCCGCTGCCGGTCCGAATCTCGCCCGGCGCCGACTCCAGGTACCTGGCAATAAAGCGGTCAAAATTGCGCTCGCCGATAAAGCAGATGCCGGTTGAGTCCTTTTTGTCCGCCACCGGCAGGCCGGCCTGTTCGGCCAGCGCTCTTACCTGCGGCTTGGTCAGCTCACCCAGCGGAAAGCGCGCCATGGAAAGCTGTTTCTGGTCAAGCGCATAGAGAAAGTAGCTCTGGTCCTTGTTGAGGTCGACGGCCTTGAGCAGTGACACTGTGCCGTCGGGGTTTTCGCGCCGGCGCGCGTAGTGCCCGGTGGCGATGATGTCGGCGCCCAGGTCCCGGGCATGGTCGGCAAACACGCGAAACTTGATTTCGCGGTTGCACAGAATATCGGGGTTGGGGGTGCGCCCGGCCCGGATCTCGGCCAGAAAATGCTCGAACACCTCGTCCCAGTACTCGGCCGCAAAATTGCGCTCGTGCAGCCGCATGTCCAGCTTTTCGGCCACGCTGCGGGCGTCGGCGGCATCATCGGCGGCCGTGCAGCCGCTGACCTGGTCGTCCTCTTCCCAGTTTTTCATGAACATGCCGGCCACAGGCTGCCCCTGCTGCTGCAGGAGCAGGGCGGTGACGGACGAATCAACGCCGCCGGACATGGCTGTCATGATCAGATTGCTCATGGCACTGGTATATGGGGACGGAAAAGCGAAATTGCGAGGATTTTAACCCATCGCCAAACCCGACAATGTGATGCTGTGTCCGTTCGGACAAGGGCGACCGTCATCGTTGCGTCGGAAAGTGTGGCGGATGCAGACCGGCGCGGCAGGGCAGCTGGCCCCGAGCGCGCTCATTGTCCGAATAGATCGGGGCTCATCATGCTGATGAAACGGCTGGCCTGGGGCGACATGTAGGCGCCCCGGCGCAGAATGACGCCGCAGGACCGCACGGGAAAATAGCGGCCGAGATCGCGCACTACAAAGCGTTTTCTGTCATCTTCGGTCAGGCACAGGCTGCTGACAATGGAAATGCCCATGCCCAGCGCCACAAAGCGTTTGATGACTTCCCAGCCGCCCACTTCCAGGTTGACGCGAAACGGCAGGGCGTTTTGCTTGAATACAAAATCGACCAGCTGGTGGGCACGCTGATTGCGCGGCGGCAGCACCAGGCCGTGCGGGCTGATGTCGGCCAGCTCTATGCTGCTCCGCCGCGCCAGGGGATGATCGGGGCGCATGATCAGCGCCGGGCCAAAGCGCCACAGGGGGCGGTATTCAATGCCGTCCGGGATATCGAGCATGCTGTCAACGGCAAAATCGAGGTTGTCTTCGCGCAGCCTGGAAATGCCCCGCTGGCCGATGAATTCATCGAGCTGGACGATAATGCCCGGGTGCTGTTTGCGAAAACGGGCCAGCAGGGCCGGCATCAGATGCTGCATGGCCAGCTCGCCGGCGCCAACCCGAATCTCGCCTCGGTCCAGCGTGCTGTGGCGCTGCTGGAATTCAGCGGGCAGGGCGTCCATCTTTTCCACCAGCGGTCGCGACATTTCCAGCAGCACCTTGCCGGCCGGCGTCAGCTGCAGCCGCGGCCCGCGCCGCTCAAACAGCTTGCGGCCCAGGCCATCCTCAAGCGCGCGGATTTGCTGGCTGACCGACGGCTGGCTCAAATACAGCCGCTCGGCGGCGGCCGACACGCTGCCGCTGCGCGCAGTCTGGATGAACGCGCGCAGGTGTTTGAGCAGATTGCCCTTGTAAGCGGTCAATTGCAGATGGCTGTCCGGATAATGAAGTGCTGGCAGTATTGCACAAACCGGCACAGCAGGTCTGCGGCGGCTGCAGAGCGGCCGCCACGTGCTTGAAAAGACCATATGGCTGCCTCACTATGAGATCATCATCAGCAGGTGTTAAAAGCACGACCAAGCGTGCAACAACAAGGAATGATCACAGCACAGCAACATAACCCAATGCATGACGAGCCGGAATGGAGCGACAGCCTGGCGCTGGAAGAATCGCGCTCCAGGGTGGACAAGCCGCCGCTTTACCGGGTCATCATTCTCAATGACGATTACACGCCCATGGATTTTGTGGTTGAGGTCCTGATGCTTTTCTTCGGCATGTCCAACGATCAGGCCACCAGCGTCATGCTGCATGTTCACACGCGCGGACGCGGTGTGGCTGGTGTGTTCACCCGCGAAATTGCCGAAACCAAGGTGGTTTCGGTCAACGAGTATGCGCGCGAGCATCAGCATCCGCTGCACTCCACGCTTGAGCAGGTTGAAGAATGAACAACGTGGCCGGAATCATCCTTTGCGAGTGCGGTCTGAGTTTTTTGAGGCACCGGCACCTGCCTGCAACCACCCAAAGCTGCCAACGGGTTCGTCGCTAATGTTCAGCAAAAATCTTGAACTGTCCATTTCCCAGGCCTATCACACGGCGCGCAGCAAGCGCCACGAGTACCTGACGGTTGAGCACCTGCTGCTGGCGCTGCTCGACAACGAATCGGTGCGCGAGGTTCTGATCGCCTGCGCTGTCGACCTTGAGCAGCTGGGTGAGGAGCTCGACAAGGTGCTGGCGGACTCCGTGCCCGTGCTGTCGCGCGAGGACGCCCGTGACACCCAGCCCACCATCGGCTTTCAGCGGGTGCTGCAGCGCGCGCTCTACCACGTGCAGTCGTCCGAGGGCAAGGAAGTGCGTGGCGCCAACGTGCTGGTGGCCATTTTCAGCGAAAAGGATTCGCACGCCGTCTATCTGCTGGGCAAGCAGGGTCTGGAGCGCCTGGACGTGGTCAACTACATTTCCCACGGCATAACCCGGGCGGAAGAAACGCCCGATGCCGGACCCGAGACGACCCAAAAGACGCCCGGTGCCGACAAGGCGGCCGACAGAGAAAAGTCGGCGCTGAGCAGCTACGCCACCAATCTCAATGAACGCGCCGCCGCCGATCGCATTGACCCGCTGATCGGGCGCGCCCGCGAAGTGGAGCGCACCGTACAGATTCTGTGCCGCCGCCGCAAGAACAACCCGCTGTATGTGGGCGAGTCGGGCGTTGGCAAGACAGCGCTGGCCGAAGGGCTGGCGCGCCGCATCGTCGAAGGCGACGTGCCCGAGGTGCTGGCCGATGCCGAAATCTGGTCGCTTGACCTGGGTGCGCTGCTGGCCGGCACCAAATACCGGGGCGACTTCGAAAAGCGGCTCAAGGCCGTGCTGGCCGAACTCAAGGAGCGCGACAGGGCCATTTTGTTCATCGACGAAATCCACACCATTATTGGTGCCGGTGCGGCCTCCGGCGGCGTCATGGACGCCTCCAATCTGATCAAGCCGGTGCTGGCCAACGGTGAGCTGCGCTGCATCGGTTCAACCACTTTTGAAGAGTACCGTGGCGTGTTCGAAAAGGACCGCGCGCTGGCGCGGCGCTTCCAGAAAATCGACATTGTCGAGCCCACGGTGGGCGAAACCATAGAAATTCTGGCCGGGCTCAAGTACCGGTTTGAAGAACACCACGACGTGACCTACACCACCGACGCCCTGCACGCGGCGGCCACGCTTTCAGCCCGCCACATCAACGACCGTCACTTGCCCGACAAGGCCATTGACGTGATTGACGAGGCCGGGGCCCGCCAGCGCTTGCTGCCCGAAGACGAACGCGCTGAAACCATCGACGCCGCCGAGATCGAGGCGGTGGTGGCCACCATGGCGCGCATTCCGCCGCGTCAGGTGTCGCGTTCCGACCGTGACGTGCTCAAAACGCTGGAGCGCGATCTCGGGCTGGTGGTCTTTGGCCAGGACGCGGCCATCTCAACGCTGTCATCGGCCATCAAGATGTCGCGCTCGGGCCTGTCCGACGAAGAGCGCCCCATCGGCAGCTTTCTGTTTGCCGGGCCTACCGGGGTGGGCAAGACCGAGGTCACCCGCCAGCTGGCCATGACGCTGGGCATCGAGCTGATCCGTTTCGACATGTCGGAATACATGGAAGCCCACACGGTTTCGCGCCTGGTGGGCGCGCCGCCGGGCTATGTCGGCTTCGACCGCGGCGGATTGCTGACTGAAGCGGTGACGCAAACGCCGCATGCGGTTCTGCTGCTTGACGAAATAGAAAAGGCCCACCCCGATGTCTACAACCTGCTGCTGCAGATCATGGATCACGGCACGCTCACCGACGCCAACGGACGCACCGCCGATTTCCGCAACGTCATTCTGGTCATGACCACCAACGCCGGCGCCGAGCTGATGAACCGCCGCGGCATCGGCTTTATGCAGGCAGACCACAGCAGCGACGGCATGGAAGCCCTGCGCAAGGAATTCTCGCCCGAATTCAGAAACCGGCTGGATGCCATCATCCAGTTCAGCACCCTGGATATGAGCGTCATCCTGCGGGTGGTCGACAAGTTCCTGATGGAAATGGAAAATCAGCTGGCCGACCAGGATGTGTCCATCGAGGTCAGCGCCGCCGCCCGCCGCTGGCTGGCTGAAAACGGCTTTGACGAAAAGATGGGCGCACGCCCCATGAAGCGCATCATCCAGGAACACATCAAGCGCCCGCTGGCCGACGAGCTGCTGTTCGGCAAGCTCGCCGATGGCGGAAATGTCAGCGTGGATGTGTCCCCGGCCGGCGACGGCCTGGCGCTGGACTGCCGCAGCCACCGCCCCAGCGAGGCATCGGTGGCCGACTGACAGGTGTGGCCTGCTGCGGTTATTTCATGCGATAGGTAATGCGACCCTTGCTCAGGTCGTAGGGCGTCATTTCCACCCGAACCCGGTCGCCGGTAAGAATGCGGATGTAGTGCTTGCGCATGCGCCCGGAAATATGGGCGGTAATGATGTGCCCGTTGTCGAGCTCGACACGGAACATGGTATTGGGCAGGGTTTCAAGAACCTCGCCTTCCATTTCAATATGATCGTCTTTGGCCATTTTGCCTTTCAGTGGTTGTCAAAGCGCGCTATTTTGAACGGCGTCCCGCCGGGACGCAAGCGCAACTGGGCATTTTAGCTCAAATCAAGGAAGGGCAGGCCCGGTTTTTGGGCAAACCACAAAGCCGGGGGAAATTCCTCTCTTTTGCTGCATCTCAGTGCTTTTCAGGGCTTGAGAAATGCCTTCGCCTCCACCACCTTCAGGGGTGCACCAAAAAAGCGTGTGCCCAGGTCTGACGACGGTGTCGTCAGCAACCAAGCCAAACAAACAGAGCCCATCATAAAAGTGAACATACCCCGTTCTTTGCCTGTTGCACTCATCCTGCTTGCTCTTTTCACCAGCCCGGCGGCAGCCCGGCAGGACGAGGACAGCGAGCCCGCCGATTTTCAGCCCGCAGCCGGGCTGAGCGTTCTTGATACCATTACCGTTATGGGCACGCGCAAGGCCATTGCCGTGCAGGACAACCCAGTGTCCGTATCCATCATCGACCAGGAAGAAATCGAGCGCCAGCCGGGCGAAAGCGTGGCCGAGCTGTTGCGCGACATTCCCGGTGTCATCATCATCGACACCTCGGCCCCGGGAATGAAAAGAATTCGCATTCGCGGCGAGTCCTCGCGCCGGGTCACCATACTCATCGACGGCCAGGAACTGACCGACCACAGCACCGGCGGCACGCCGCTGCTGGTCGACACCGCCAACATCGAGCGCATTGACGTGCTGCGCGGGCCGGCCTCCGTGCTGTACGGCGCCAAGGCCATCGGCGGCGTCATCAACATCATTACCCGCAAGGGCGCCGACAAGCCGCTGCAGCTGGAAGCCGGCGGCAGCTGGTTTACCGGCTCCGACGGCTGGCAGGCCTGGACAGCGCTTTCAGGCACGGTTGAAGACTTCGACTACCGCCTCGGCGCCGCCCGCAACCGCCACAAGGATCGGCGCGTGGCGCGCGGCGAATGGAGCGACAGCCGCCGCCTGGACAACTCCTCGTACAACAACAGCGAACTTTCCCTGCACATGGGTCAGAAGCTGGGTGAAGACCGCAACCACTACCTGGCGCTCAAGGCCAACCGCCACAAGCTCGACACCGACGCCTGGACCGATCCCTTTTCGTTTGAATACCCCGTGGTTGATTTTGGCATTGACCTTCCCAGGCGCGATCTCGACAAGCTGGGTCTTCAGTACGACGGCGACTACCTGAGCCCGCTGGTTCACAAGCTGCACGTGGATGCGTACTACCAGACCGTCGACCGGCTGTTCAACAACCACATTCTCATGCAGCCGCTGCCCGTTATGCAGGTCAACGTCGAATCCAGCTCGGACGACCGCAACATCAACTACGGCGGCACGGCGCAAATCGACCTCAACCTGCACCCCGATCACTACACCATCTTCGGTCTTTACTACCTGATGGACGATCTGGACACAGTCAAGACCACCACCACATCCACCATCATGGCGCCCCGTCCGCCCTCGGTCGATTTTGAGCTGCGCGCCGACCGCGCCACGGCGCGCACCATGTCGGCCTTTGTCCAGGACGAATGGCACCTGACATCTGCGCTGACCCTGTCGGCCGGCATGCGCTACTACCATTTCGAGGCCGACCTGACCGACAGCAGCGAAACCATTCGTACCGAACAGAAAGACCGCACCACCAGCCGCGTTGTCAAATCGGCCGGGCTGACCTGGTCGCTGGCGCCCGAATCCACCCTGCGCGCGCTGTACGCCGAAGGCTACATCATGCCCACGCTGCTGGAAAGGTTTACCGACAACACCGCCGGGCGCGGCGTTCTGACCTATGGCAACCCCGAGCTCGATCCCGAAACATCGCGCAACATGGAGCTGGGCTGGCGCTTTCATGACGGCGGTTTTTTGCTTGACCTGGCCGCCTACTACACCCGCGCCAGCAGCTACATCACCACCCGGCCGTGCTCGACCAGCAGCGAATGCCCGCAAAATCCGGCCGCCGATTCGCACGTGTACGTCAACGCCGATGCTGCCAAGACCTGGGGGCTGGAATTCATGGCCGAATACGCGTTTGCCGATAGCCCGTACACCCCATACATCAACGGCGCCTGGGCCAAGCGCAAGCTGGAATTCGCTCCCCACCCCGACCAGGAAGATGACCTGCCGGGCTACGACAGCCGCCTGCCGGCGCTGACGGGCAGGGCGGGGCTGCGCTATGAAAAAACGCTGTCCGGAAAAGAAGTCTGGGGCGATCTTTTCGTGCGCGCGTCAACCCATTCCTCCGAAAGTGCGGTCACCGAAGACCAGCACCTGCTGGTTGAGGAAACGCGCCGTCTGCCCGGCTGGGCCACCGTCAACCTGGCCGGTGGCATGGCTTTGGGCCAGGACGGGCAATATCGCTTCGGGCTGCACCTCAACAACCTGTTCAACCGCAGCTACCGGGCCTCGGTGGACGAACTGCCGGCCATGGGCCGCAACGCCGTGGCCACCTTCAGGCTGGCTTTTTAAAGGTTTCGGAATTTAAAGGAGCGGCGCCTTACCGGCGGGTAAAGCCGCGCATGATGGTGCGGGCAATCTGCCGGCCAATGCTGCTGCTGACCGACTTGATCATGGTCTCCAGCGCGCCCTGCCTGCGGCCGGTGCCTTTTACGGCACCCTTGATGGTGCTGCCCCAGCCGGGGTCGCCGCCTGTCGCGGGCTTTTTGCCCTGCGCCGCCTGCTGCGCCTGCTCAGCGGCATTCTGCTCTTCCAGCCTGGCCAGAATGGCGGCCGCAGTCTCGCGCTCAACCGGGTTGTCGTAGCGGCTGCCCACAGGCGATCTGGACATGATCAGCTGCCGTTCCTCTGCGCTGATCGTTCCCAGCCGGCAGGTCGGGGTGGTCATCAGCACCCGCTCCACCGGCGACGGAATGCCGCCTTCCACCAGCGTTGAAGACAGCGCCTCGCCCACGCCCAGCTGGCCGATCACCTCGGTAACGTTCAGGCCGGGGTTGGGCACAAAGGTTTGTGCCGCCGCCCGCACCGCCTTCTGGTCGCGCGGCGTAAACGAGCGCAGCGCATGCTGCACCCGGTTGCCCAGCTGGCCCAGAATCGTGCCCGGCACATCATCGGGGTTTTGCGAGCAGAAATACACGCCCACGCCCTTGGAGCGAATTAGCCGCACCACCTGGGTTACGCGCCGCTCCAGCGCCGGCGGGCAGTTGTCGAACAACAGGTGCGCCTCGTCAAAAAAGAACACCAGCTTGGGCTTGTCCAGGTCGTCCACCTCGGGCAGCTTTTCAAACAGTTCGGAAAGCAGCCACAGCAAAAACGTGGCGTACAGCCGGGGTTTCAGAATCAGCTTGTCGGCCGCCAGAATGTTGACAATGCCGTTGCCGGCCATGTCCTGGCGCATCAGGTCTTGCAGCTCCAGCGCCGGCTCGCCGAAAAACTTGTCGCCGTCTTCCTCGCGCAGCCGCAGCAGGGCGCGCTGTATGGCGCCAATGCTGGCCGTGCTTATCAGCCCGTACTGGCTGGAAATTTCCTTGCGCTGATCGGCGGCGTAGTTGAGCATGGCGTGCAGGTCGGCCAGGGTAATCATGGGCCAGCTGTTGTCGCCGGCCACCTTGAAAACAATCTCCAGCACGCCCTGCTGGGTGTCGTTAAGCTCCATCACCCGCGCCAGCAGGGAAGGGCCCATGGCCGCCAGCGAAGTGCGCAGCGGGTGGCCCAGCTCGGCGTACAAATCCCAGAAAATGACCGGATTGGCCTGCGGCTTCCAGTCGGTCAGCCCCAGCGTGTCAAAACGTTTTTGCAGTTTCTCGCCGGGCGGATCCGCCGCCTGCGACATGCCGGCAATGTCGCCCTTTACGTCGGCCACCACCGAAGGCACGCCCATGCGCGAAAACCCTTCGGCCATCACCATCAGGCTTACCGACTTGCCGGTGCCGGTGGCGCCGGCAATCATGCCGTGGCGGTTGCCGTAGCGGCTGTCCAGTTCCACCGTGGCCGAATCGTTTTTGCCAATCAGAATCTTGTTCATCAATAAAGCCCGCCCTGCAGCAGTCGGTAACAAATGTTCACACAAGGTCAAACAAGGATTGTACGGCTTTGCCGTCGCTGTCATGCAAGCTGTACAGCTGTGGCCGTCAACCACAGCCCTGAACAACAGCCGCCAATGCGCTATAATACACAGCCTGTCGCCGGAGCCAGCAGGCACCGGCGGCGCACATGAACATCCGGCCCAGTGCCAAAAACACGGCCAAAACACGCTCTGTCTGCGTGGGGCTTGACAGAATATTTTGGCGGGCTAGAATACGCAGCTTCTGCGGGAATAGCTCAGTTGGTAGAGCACAACCTTGCCAAGGTTGGGGTCGCCGGTTCGAGTCCGGTTTCCCGCTCCAGATTGACCAAAAGGCCCGGCTTCACCGGGCCTTTTTTGTACTGCCGGCCGCGTCCGGTGTACAATCTGCAGCCCCATGGCCAGGTGGCAGAGTGGTTATGCAGCGGCCTGCAAAGCCGTTTACCT
>Ga0079226_10003287_pt1 | contig 12400 bp, 12 predicted proteins | sample Poulit2014_FD_76345 | JGI IMG/M metagenome (GOLD analysis project Ga0079226, IMG submission 76345) | Agricultural soil microbial communities from Georgia to study Nitrogen management - Poultry litter 2014 | ecosystem: Environmental > Terrestrial > Soil > Agricultural land | place: USA: Georgia... | reverse complement strand
TCGTTTGCGATAACCGCTAAAAATAACGAAAGAATAATGGTGAGCGGGACAGTATAAAGCACAAACAAGAATGAGACTTTTAAACTGTTTAGAAATGATGGCGAACTCAATAACGATAGATAATGCTCCAAACCAACAAAACCCGCAACTATTCCACCATCTAATACATTCGAAAAACTAAACTGAACAGTTTTTAAAATGGGGTAAAAAAGGAAAATGCCCAGTATTAAAAAGGTGGGAAACAAATAGAGCATCCCCAATCCAAAAAGCTTCATTTCCCTCGTCAAGCCCTTTTTCTTAATAATCTGCAACGGATTCACCTCATTTCGCTCGATTTTTCAAATAGCTGTATCTTTGGATTACATCACGTTTCTGAATACTGTTCTTTCTTCTTCAAGTTTCTTCAGGGCTTCCTCTCTAGAAATTGTTTTCTTAGGGGTAAAATAGCTTATAATTACACCAGCCAATGAAGAACAATGAGTGAAGATATGAAAGTAATTCCCAAGATTCAGACAACTCATTGTTTAACACAACAATAATAGAGGCACCTAAGCCGCCCATAAGGATGCGCCTTGACCAATTAACTAAAACCCTATACCAAAGAAAGCTCCTGCCCAGCCCTGTTCATACGCGGTCTGTACTGCTCCCATACTGGAACCTGTCCCTACTGCCGTAGCAACTGTTGTACCAATAAGGAGGAAAGCGCTCAATCCCCTTCCTCCCATTAAAAAATCCTCTCCTGTTTCTACTTTACGAGCGACCCAGAATCCAATCAAAATCATAAGGAGCAAGAAAACCAAAAAAAACAGTAAATACATAAATTGGTTTTCGATCATTTTATTTCCCCCTGATAAGATTTCTCATTTTTATTTCATAACATTCACAAGCTCGCCAAGCCCTTCAACTTCCACTGCCACCTGATCCCCATCCTTCAGCCAGACCTGACCCAATTCCTCATACCCCATAATGACGCCTTCAGGGGTGCCGGTTAAAATCACATCACCCGGTTTAAGTGTCATATAATGTGAAATGTAACTGATGATTTCATCACAGTTAAATATCATATCCTTCGTGTTGGATTGCTGCCTAATTTCTCCATTAACGGTACAGCTGACATCCAAAGCATTCGGGTTTTCAACTTCATCTGCAGTTACCAGGTAAGGCCCCAGAGGGCAAAATCCGTCCAGGCTTTTCCCAAGAAGCCACTGATTGGACCTAAATTGCAAGTCTCTGGAGGAGAGATCGTTTGCACTGCAATAGCCAAACACATAATCAAGTGCTTTTTCCTTTGGAACTTCCTTTGCCTCCTTCCCAATAACAATGCCTAATTCAACTTCATAATCTACTTTTCTGGAATCAGTTGGTAAATTAACAGAATCTTTATGACCAGCTAATGCATTATTGTATTTATTAAACAGGATTGGCTGTTCTGGAATTGCTGCGTTCGACTCTTTTGCATGTTTTTGATAATTTAACCCCACGCAGACTATTTTTTCCGGGTTATCAACGCACGGGCCGATATCGAGTTGTTCTTCATCCATTAAAGGAAATGTTCCTTCCTTGCTCGCTAACTCTACTAATTTCAGTTGATCAGGGTTATCCATTACAGCCTTCACATCTGATACGCCTGGCAAAATTTCCGTTACATCTAAAACCCCTTTTTCTACCTTAACTCCTAAATGATCTCCTTCATCTGTACGGAATGTTAACAATTTCATATCATTACCTCTTTTCACAAATTAAAGTTCGCTTGCATTAGCAAGATGTCCTCCGTCAATCACCAATGTTGTTCCTGTAATATAGGATGCTTCCTTTGATGCTAGAAAAAAAACACCATTTGCAACTTCCTGAACAGTTCCCATCCGATTCATTGGTGTTTTTTCGGTGAGGCTCAGATCGTTTTCTTTCTGCTTTAATTTACGATCGAGCGGCGTTTCAATAAACCCTGGTGCAACGGCGTTAACACGTATACGATATTCTGCCAGTTCAACTGCCATTGACTGTGTGAGAAGATTGATCCCTGCTTTGGAAGTATTATAATGTGCGAGCTTTGAACTGCCTGATAAACCATTTTTAGATGACATATTGACGATAGACCCGAAAATCTTATCTTTTATCATTCGTTTTGCTATGGCCTGACTTAACATAAATGTACCTTTTACATTTACGTTTAGAATTTGGTCCCAATTTTTCATCGGGATATCTACAAAATCCTCACGAATGGCTAATCCAGCATTGTTGACTAATATATCAAGTCCGTCCCAACGGTTCCACGCAGAACCTGCTGCAGATTTTACTTCGTTTTCATCTCCCAAGTCACAAATAATCATATCGGCAGTTCCGTTAAGTTTATCTACTTGTTGCATCGTTTCCGCTAGTTGTGATTCATTTTTATCCAGTAATAAGACCTTAAAACCTTCCGATAAAAATCTTTCAGCAATCCCTTTTCCAATGCCGCTGGCTGCTCCCGTAACAAGTACCCGCAATCAAGATCCTCTCCTTATCATCCAGATGCAATCCCACTTTTAATACCTAAATATTCGTGTATAAACTGTAAGTACACCTGAATTGATTTTTCCAGTTCATTTATCTCAACATATTCCACTTCGCTATGTGCCTTACGTTGATCTGGACCATAACAAACAGTCGGTATTCCCATATCTTTCGCAAAAATGCCTGCATCTGTCACCAGCTTTTTTCCAACAGGAGGCAGGTCAATTCCTCTTACCTTCTTAACGGCCCGTTGAAGACTGGTAACTGCCAATTCATTTTTTTGTATCCGATAACCGTCTCTTACTTTTTTCATATCCAGAGAAATATCCACATCATGCTTTGCTGCAACATGATTTAATACTTGCATCATTTGCTGCTTCACTTCGTCAAATGATTCAACTGGGCCATATCGCCTAACACCTTCTAAAGTGGCGTGTTTTGGCATTTGGTTATAGAAAGCACCACTTTGAACGTTTCCGATAAAATAACTGCCATGGCCTATGTCCTCAATTGTTACTTCCTTCAATTTCTCATTGTCTTGATCCAAAGCCTTGATGACGTCGCTAAGCACTGTTATGGGATGTGGTGCTTCACTGGATGTATACAATTGATGTCTCGGCTCCCCTTCTCTTTCAATCGTTATGTTAAACGTAGCGGAACCTAGCTGTGCAATTGTACAATCATACGTAGCACCTTCCATCACAATTGCTGCATCCGCTTTGATTTTTGCGCTTTCTACTAACTTAATGAGATCTTCCCCGCGTCCACCGGGGCTTTCATGCATACTGTTTGCGATGACAACAATATCGCCATCTATCGCTGATTGAGTTGTTTTCAAAATCCTCCCCACTTCCAAAATACTTGCCAGGGAACCTTTCATATCACATGCACCGCGGCCATATATTTTCCCGTCTTTCACCAATGGCGGTTTATGGTCCAGTGGAATAACATCCATGTGACCGTTAAACAATAGCGTTTTTCCTTTGGTATTGGTATGACCTTGATAGCGTCCTACTAAAGTAGGGTTGTTTGGAATCAATTCATATCTTTCTACAGAAAAGCCTGCTTGCTTCAATAACGTTTCATAAAGAGCAGCAATTCCAACTGTGTCTCCAGCGGTATCCTGAATGTTGATCAATTCGGTCACATGACGTATAACACGTTCTACATCGACTTGCCGAAATATATTTTTCACATGCTTTCCCCCAATTCACGATATTTACCATTTGCGAACGTCCGGAACTTCCACGGGACTTCCACCAGCAACTATGGATCTTTCCGAATATAGTCCCGGCAGCGTAAATTCCAATGCTCTGTAAATATCAATGCTTACAGGTTTATCTTTAAGCAGACAGTTCACAAAATCATTCACCATAAAATAATCTGAACCCCAATGGTTGGCGTTTGTTCGTTCAACAGGCATATCGATCAAATCTGCAGGCAGGAAATCAGCATATACATCTGACAGATTCATCCATTTTTCATTTGATAAGCTATAATCTTTTAACCATATTCGATGTTCTCCCCCTGGTACTCTCGGGGCTTCATAACATCCTTTCGTACCTTGCAGGGAGTAGTACCCCATGTTGTGGGGACGGTTTGAAACCATATCTACCCTTACATTAATCAAAGCGCCACTTTCGGTTCTGCATAACATCAAAGTAGTATCATCATTCTCATATTCCGGGGCAGTATGGGAACCAGGTCCAACACAATTTACATATTTAACACGTTCGCCAAACCATTCCAATGGCGGTCCAAGACTATGAGTGCCATATGTGCATCCCCTTCTGCCCATTGTTTCTGTTTTGCGCCAAGTCGGTTTCCCATGCTCATCGTAATGAAGGTACTTTACATCATGCAGATATTCTCCTTCAGCGAAATAAAGCTCCCCAAATACCCCGGATTGTGCCATATTGCGAATGGCAATATTTTCGCGGATATAACAATAATTTTCTCCCATCATATATTGGGCTTTGCTCCGCTTTACTGCATCAAACAGTGCTTTACAATCCTCAATGGAAGTTGCTGCCGTTACCTCCGACAGGACATGAATATCCTGCTTTAGTGCAGCAATAGCCTGTTGAACATGAAATCTTAGTGGTGAAGCAATGACAACGGCATCAATAGTTGCATTCAACAGATCTTCATATTCAGTGAAACCATGATCAATAGAATATTGGCGGCGGAATTGCTCAACCGCCTGTTCGTCGGGATCCATTACAGCCGTTACTTCTGCACCCTCTATTCTGCTGAATTCTTTATAAAATTGACTGCCCCGGCTTATTCCAGCTATGCCGATACGTAATTTATCCATGTCTATTCCCCCAGTATCGATTCAGTCGATTTCTACTGATTGCCGCTTTTCCCAGCCATCTGAGAACAGTGGCAGGAAATTGTTGGGGTTGTATGGATGAGCTTCTACAACATCAAGGTTTAATTCTGCACCCCATCCAGGCTCTTCATTGAAAGTTATATACCCATCCTCCACCTTTACGGGATTAGTCAAAAGTTGACGTGTCCAGTCCACATTGAAATCATCAAATACTTCGTGAAGATAGAAGTTTGGTGTAGCTGTATTCAAATGAGCACATACCAGAGAACAGAGCGGTCCTTGCGCACTATGCGGAGCGATCACACCGTTATTGGCATGTGTCATGGCAGCGATTTGTTTCGCTGCCGTTATTCCCAAATACTGAGGTTCCAGCTGAATGATGTGAACAGCATTGTGTGCCAAAAGTTCTGAGAATTGTTCCCGACAATAATAATCTTCGCCGCAAGCGATCGGTACAGGACTGCGCTTAGCGACTTCTACCATTGAAGAAATCTTTTGCGGTGGAACAGGCGCTTCAAACCAGGTAGGGCTATACGGCTTCATTGCCTCAGCAAATTGCAGGGCTGTATGAACACTGAACCGGTTGTGGCCCTCTATTAAAATATCAACTTCTTCTCCTACTGCATCCCTGACAGCAGCAATATTTTCAATTGCATATTTGAAATCCGGACGATCAACGACCCTCCATGCTGATCCAAATGGGTCGAATTTTAAGGCAGTATAACCTCTCTCGACAGTCTGTTTAGCATTTTTATAAAAGTTTTCCGGCGTCCGGGCTGAACGATACCAGCCATTTGCATATGCACGCAGCCTGGGCTGAGCCTTTCCTCCGAGAAGTTTGTAGACCGGGACACCTAATGCTTTCCCCATAATGTCCCAGCACCCGTACTCAATCCCGGAAAGCGCAGCACCCTGAATCTGACCACCGTCAGAGTAATAATCACGGGACATACTTAAAGAAAGGTGTTCCACATCAAAAGGGTCTTTTCCGATCACCAGTCTTTTCAATTCATGGACAGCCGCCTCGGTCGTTTTGGCAAAACCGTTCAATGTTGCTTCCCCTAGTCCTGTTATGCCTTCATTGGTTTCAACCTGCGTAAATACCCAATTCTTCCAGTTGTTTCCTGTTATATATGTTTTTACATCAGTAATTTTCATATATACCTCCGCCCCTTCATTTTAATTCACGCAGTACGTCTTCAATGGCCTCAAGGGTTGTGTCAATTTCATTAACTGTATGGCTGTAGCTAATATGGTTTCGTTTAATGTTCATAGGCATTTTAAAAATACCTCTTTCCAATAGTTTTTTTCGGTAGCGTACATATAAATCACCATTATTATATTGTAGATCTGAATACTTTTTTGGTTGGAAATCCATAAAATACGTCGTCCAAACTGAACCAAAACCTGCTACAAATGCATCGATATTCAGGATGTCATGAATTTCAGTGATCCCTGATCGCATTCTTTCCCCTAACCGGAAAATATGCTCATGCACCGGTTCTTTTTCCATCATTTCAATTGTTGCCAGTGATGCTGCGGTCCCTACTGCGTGGCCATTGTATGTTCCCGCAAACCATACATCCCCTCCCGGCTGCGTATTAAATCTGGACATATATTGCTTTTTACCGGCAATAGCTGCCATTGGATAGCCATTCGCCATTGCCTTTCCTAATGTTGTAAGATCCGGTGTCACACCTGCAATCTCTTGAAACCCGCCGATGCTATGACGAAATCCTGTGACCACCTCATCAAAAATCAGTAACGCCCCATATTCTGAACATAGCGTTTTTAATCCTTGTAAAAACCCATCCTCGGGTAATATACATCCAATATTATGGGGAATTGGTTCCAATATAATAGCTGCAACTTCCCCTTTATTCTTTTGTAATGTCTCTTCTACATCCGCCAGGTCATTAAAAGTACAAACCAGCGTATTATCAATCGCTTCATCCATCATTCCTGCTGAGCCAGGATCCCTTTTACCAATTTTATCCCAGTCACTCAGCATATTACGGGCTACATAATCATGCCATCCATGATAACAACCTTGAAATTTAATCAACTTCTTTTTTTCAGTAACCGCTCGGGCTAATCTAATTGCATGATAGGTTGCCTCAGAACCTGAGTTACAAAATAGTACTTGTTCAGATGCTGGGACATGTTCACATACCTTCTTAGCAAGTTCAATTTCCATATCCGTTGTGCCAACACCGAATAAATCAGTTCTTGAAATTGCCTCCTTCACCCGATCATTTACATAAGGATAGTTATGACCAAGAACAAACGGACCAAATGCCGCTTGATAGTCTATAAATCTGTTTCCTTCTACATCCTCCATATAGGCACCTTCTGCTTTTGTAAAAATCAAATGAGGGTCTACATTCCGGATCGAAGTATGAACACCCCCTGGAGAATACACATTTGCTTCTTGATACAATTCGGCGTTACTTGTTTTTTCCATTTATAAAACCTCCCAAATTATAATGAAACATTAACAGCACCCAATTCCTTTGAAACCTGTTGCGCTGTCTGCCGCAACCGCTCAATTAGTTCATCAGCATAGTTAAAATCGAGCATTGATGTATGGCCTACAATACTGATGGATGCAACAACTTTATCCCCATTAAAAACCGGGACACCGATGCACCTGACGCCAATTTCTTCTTCCTCGTCTTCAATTGCGTACCCCCTTTTCCGAATATCATTTAGAATAAGCTTCAACTCATTCTGATCCGTTATGGTGCTCGGTGTATGTTTGGTGAGTTCTTTATTGGCTAACAAATTGTCTAGCTCACCTTCATCAAGGTAGGCTGTTATAACCTTACCAAGACTCGTAATATGAAAATCTGAACGTAGTCCAGGAAACGTGGAGAAGCGGATAAATGAATTCGGCTCAACCTTATCCACATACAGCAGTTCACCTTCATCAATAACTCCAAGATGTACGGTGTACCCCGTCTCTTCCATTAACTTCTGTAGGTGAGGACGTGCAATTTTCACCATATCCACTTCAGAGATGTAAGACATCCCCAATTCATACAATTTCACCCCAATTTTGTATTGACCTTTTTCGTTCTTTTTGACCATGTCGTGATATTCAAGCACTTTTAAAGTCGAAAAAACAGTTGTTTTGGAAATATCCAATTCCTTATGAATTTCTGTAATCGTATATTTTCCATTGTGTGATGCAATGAAGTCCAAGATCGTAATGGCTTTTTCTAGTGCTGGTACCTTATATTTTGTCACGATATTCTCCTTTCAGTTATGCAGCACGTTATTTCGTTGAACCCTCTGCAATCCCGCTTACTATATAACGTTGTGTAAAGATAAAAATAATGATAATTGGAAGCGTTGATACAGCAGACAATGCCATCAACTCTCCCCAATTTGTTCCAAACTGTCCAACGAACTGTCGCATTGCTACGGTAATCGGCCATTTTTCATTATCCGTAAGCATCGTTAACGAATATAAAAATTCTCCCCACGCCAACAAGAAACTAAAAGCTGCACAGGTTAGAAGTCCCGGTCTAGCGAGCGGTAATATGACCCGAAAGAAGGCACCCCATTTGGAGCAGCCATCAATAATTGCAGCTTCTTCAAGCGCTGTAGGAATTGTTAAAAAATACGTCCTCATAATCAAAATGACAAATGGAAGGGACAATGTCATATTGGCGATAATGACACCTATATAAGTATTCAGTAACCCAATACTTGCAAACATCGAGTAAAGCGGCAACGCTAGCATATTACTTGGAAACATTTGAACAATTAATATAAACAACAGAAATAGGGTAATCCCTTTCAGCTTTTTCCTGGCAATGGCATAAGCCGCGGGAGCAGCTAGACACACGGAGCCAATCATTGCTCCAAAACTGATGATAAAACTGTTGAGAATATTGCTAAGTATTTTGACTTCACTTTGTGCAAATATATTGGAATAAGCTTCAGATGTAATATTTCTGGGAAAAAGTGATGGATCACCAAAAATTTCGGAAGCAGGTTTTACAGATGAAGCAAGCATCCAGTAGATAGGGAATAAGAAACCCATAACAATTAGTAACCCTATAATGGACATCAACCATTTTTTCCGTGCCATTACATGACCTCCTCCTTCCGAATAAGGTAGAGGTAAAGGACGGCAATTGCTCCAATGATTAAGAATGAAATATTTGAAAGGGCAGCACCTTCACCAAACCGGTACATGCTGAAGGATAGCTGGTAAGCAAGGAATGGTATTACCTGTGTTGCATCCGCCGGCCCGCCTGCTGTCATAATATAAATCAAGTCAAACACTTTAAATGTAAAAATCACACCCAGCATCAATAACACGAGTAAGGTAGGCTTCATTAACGGCAATGTAATACGCATGAACTGTTGGAATCTGCTGGCGCCATCTATCTTTGCTGCTTCATATATACCTGTAGGGAGGCCTTGCAGACCTGACAACAAAATCACCATACTAAATGGAATACTTATCCAGACGTTTGCGATAATCGTCCCTAATAAGGCAGTATCCGTATCGGTCAGCCAATAGATGGGCTCAGAAATTATCCCTACGCTTATCAAGAGTTCATTAATAATACCGTTATCGCCGCTTAACATCCAACTGAATACCGTTCCAATAATAATGATTGGCGTCATCCAGGCAATGAGAAGAATAGAGCGCATCCACTTGTGTCCAGGGAATTTCTTATTAAAAAATAACGCAAAGGCAAATCCTATACTTGTTGAAAAAATAATGGTAGCGATTGTAAATATGATGGAATTTGTTAATGCAGTACTGAATAATGGATCGCTCAGCACCGTTTTATAATTGCTGAGCCCGATAAATGGCTGCTCACCCTGTATAAGGTTACCAATATTGATATCTCGAAAACTCAAAATGATATTGTAGAATATCGGATATACAAGAAAAACGGTCAAAAACAAACCTGCAGGGAGCAAAAATGTATAGTCTTTCATTTTATCAAGCGTATATTTCTTTTTATGACGATTATCTTTATATTTCTTGTTCTTCATAAAAGCCCCTCCCCTCATTTTGCTCCCCTATAGCTGGTAATGCCTCACTTTTCTTCTAATAACGGCTTAATCGTTTCATTTGCTTTCTTTAACGCTTCTTCAGGCGATTGTCCTCCTGCCAGCGCATCTTGAATAGCTGAATAAACTGCTGTGTTAATATCATTGTGATTTTCTCCCCATCCATAACCCTGTGAGCTTTGAATGATATCAGCAAATACGCTGCGGACTTCATTTTCTTGAAAGTATGGATCACTCGCTACCTCACTACCGAATGGAAAGTTTCCTGTTGCTTTTAACCATTCAAGCTGACGATCAGGTTTAAGCATAAACTCGATGAATTTCCACGATTCCTCTACAGCCTGACCGCTTCCAATCGCAATACTTTCTCCCCTATCACGGATGAATGTGTTTGATCTTTCGGAATTTGCGCAACAGACCAGTTCAAATCCGGTGCTTCACTGTTGAAGGTTGGGATCATCCACGAGCCGCCAATCGTCATAGCAATACTGCCATTATAAAAGTCAGCCCCCACTTCTTCTAATTTCTTATTGACGACTTCCTGTGGCATGATGCCTTCATCATACATACCCTTCCATAATTCCAGCGCTTTAACTGCCTCAGGACTCTGCAAATCACTGACATCACTTCCGGTTGACCATAAAAATGGTATCCAGGAAGCGGTTCCGTGCTGAGAGTTATGAGCAGAAGCCGCAAACCCATATTGGCCATCTTTCGTTAAATCCGAGGCCTTTTGCTTCAATTCATCCCACGTAGTTGGAGGTTCATTGACCATATCGGTGTTATAGAATAACCCGACAGCATTCGTGTGTAAGGGCACACCGTAAAATTCCCCGTCAAGCTTATGAATGCCGGCAATATTCTCATACATCCGATCTTCTAAACCCGATTTCTTAACTTTATCCGTAATATTTTCCAAAATCCCTGATTCCGCGTAAAATTGAATCTCATTGATACCACCTATAATCAAATCAGGTGTATCGCCACTTGTTCCACTGATTAAAAGCTGCTGGGTCAATTCACTGTATGGTACATACGTTAATTCAACCTCAATGTCTGATTGAGACGTATTAAACTCCTCCACACGGTTTGTCAATTCCGTTTCCAAATGATCCGACCAGTAATGCCATAACGTCAATGTTGTTTTCCCATCCTCGGATGAACTGCTTTCGGCATCCTCCGACGAGTTACAAGCTGCTAAAAAAAGCGCCAGCATGATCAAAACGATAAGCTTTCTCATCATTTAACTCCCTCCCAATAAGGTGAAAAGGCTTTTATCATCAGCAGCAATCATCCCCTTACACTAATCCTTCATGTAAATCACCCTTTCGCCTGGAACCATCATTTTAAATTTTTGCCTAGGATAATGACGGTACAGATAGTCGACCAAAAAGGCTGGGTTCTCCGTATTTGACTGGAATAAATCATAATGAACTGGAACAAGTAAATTGATATTAGCAGCTTGAGCCAGTTCCACCGCATCCCGAAAATTCATATTTCCTAATGCACCTTCCTTGGATCGCTTCCAATCGGTTCCATTTATAGGAAGAAAACCAACATTTATTGAAAACGGTTTCAAAAATTCCAGTAATTCATTGAATAAGATAGTATCACCAGCGTGATATAAGGTCACATCATTTGATTGTAATACATATCCCAGATAATAATGGCAGCCGTTCTCATCAAGCAGATATTTCTCGTGTTTTGCTGGTAAGGGGTAAATATGTATCCCTTTTATTTGAATGGTTTCTTGTGCTTTGGCAGGGTGAATTTTATCCTTATTGATTCCTAATTCAGTCAATATATCAATAGACGGTGCAGGACAAACGAAATTAGCATTAGGAGAGTATTGACTTATTCCTTTTATAGTTTCAGGATCTAAATGGTCCAAATGTTCATGGGTTATCAAGACTACATCCGCGTTAGTAACGTCTTTCGGAATAATAGGAGGGTCAAAATTGCGTTTTAGCAAACCTGGTGGATCAACTAGCTTCTCATCTTCAATATAGTTTGATAAATAAGGGTCAATATAACAAACAACATTTTCCGACTTCACGGCAATACCGGATTGACCTAAATGCCAAAAAGCTGTTGAGCCAATTGGGACGCTTGTGTTATCTATTTGATTAATTATACTAGGTTTTTTGGATTGTAAACGTTGCTTTTTCATTAATTGCAACCTCCATGAACCATTTGTTTTTAATACAGAATACGATTTTATATACAGAATTATATAGGCTCATTTTATGTCTGTCAATAATGAATTATGAATCTATTTAAAAAATAATTTATTTTCCGATTATAACCATTACTAAAATCACCTTTACCATGCTTTTGGCCTACCATGTATAATAAATATATAATTAGCTTAGATCTCATTTGATAAAGTTCAATAAAACCGATAAATGCACACAGCGATTGGAGTGAGCACAAATGAATCGTCCCGTTATCCTCATCCTGACAAAAGAAGTCGGGCTTTATTATACTTTTCGTGATAACATAAGGGAGATTTTTGGCAATGATATTCAGCTG
>Ga0079226_10003286_pt1 | contig 12406 bp, 13 predicted proteins | sample Poulit2014_FD_76345 | JGI IMG/M metagenome (GOLD analysis project Ga0079226, IMG submission 76345) | Agricultural soil microbial communities from Georgia to study Nitrogen management - Poultry litter 2014 | ecosystem: Environmental > Terrestrial > Soil > Agricultural land | place: USA: Georgia... | reverse complement strand
CAATTTAAAAATAGATAATCTAATAGCTCCTATTAAAAATTTAAAGGATAATTTAATTTTGATATCTATAAATGATAAATTTATTATAGAAAATTTAGAAAAAACTGTATATTCTGCTTTAATAAATATATAAAAAAGCCGTTATATAACGGCTTTTCTATTAATTTTCTTTTATAAAATCTAAATATTTAACTATTTTACCTTCTTTTATTTCATTTTCTTTTTCTAATATAGTTAATTTATTTATTTCTTCAAATAATTTATCATCAAGATTTTTTTCTGCAAAAGGATAAACTAATTTATTTTCTTTATCGGCATGATCTCTGAGTAGATATACATAAGCCATCATATTTGAAATTATACCTAATTTATTTTTAGTATTTTTTTCTCTTTCATATTCATTTAAATAATTTTCTACTTCTCTTACATATTTTCTAGCTAAATCATGTTCTACAAACATACCATATCTAACTAAAGATTCTGCAACTTTACCAAGATGCTTAATCATATAGTCAAACAATATTCTCTCTTCTTTTCCATGATGATAGTCATCTGCATAATTTCTGATAAACTCAATAGCATCTCTAAAGAAATCAACTGATACTTCCTTACCATCTAATATTTCTATACATTCTTTTTCACATATATCTGTAAATTTAAGTATATTTTCATGTTCTTCTACTAATATTTCAATTGATTCCATATAATCTCCTTTAATATTATCGATTATTTTATCCAAAAAATAAATCTAAATCATTTTCTACACTATCTATACCAGATATTCCAAATTCTTGTATCAATAAATTTACAACATCCTCTGATAAAAATGCTGGTAGAGTAGGTCCTAAGTGTATATTTTTAACTCCTAATGCTAATAATGCTAATAGTACTATTACAGCTTTTTGTTCATACCATGCAATATTATAAACTATTGGAAGTTCATTTATATCTTCTAATTCAAAGACTTCTTTTAATTTCATAGCAATAATTGCAAGTGAGTAGGAGTCGTTACATTGACCTGCATCTAGAACTCTTGGAATACCATTAATATCTCCTAAATTTAATTTATTATATCTATATTTTGCACAACCTGCTGTCAATATAACTGCTTTTTTTGGTAATTTTTCAGCAAAATCAGTGTAATATTCTCTAGATTTATGGCGACCATCACAACCTGCCATTACTACGAATTTTTCAATATCTCCGTTTTTAACAGCTTCTACTATTTTATCTGCAAGAGCTATAACTTGATTATGTGCAAATCCACCAATTATTTCACCTTTTTCAATTTCTACTGGTGATGAACATTTCTTAGCCATTTCGATTAATGGTGTAAAATCTTTATTTCCATTTTCATCAGATTTTATATGAGTACATCCATCAAAACCAACTACACCTGTAGTAAAAACTCTATTTTTATAAGATTCTTTAGGTGCTACTATACAATTTGTTGTCATAAGTATCGGACCGTTAAATGCTTCAAACTCTTCTCTTTGTTTCCACCAAGCATTTCCATAATTACCTACGAAATTATCATATTTTTTAAATTTAGGGTAATAATTTGCTGGTAGCATTTCACTATGAGTATATACATCTACACCTGTGTCTTTAGTTTGTTCTAAAAGCATTTCCATATCCTTTAAATCGTGTCCTGAAATTAATATTCCTGGTCTATCTTTAACTCCGATATTTACTTTAGTTATTTCAGGTTCTCCATAAGTAGTTCTATTAGCTTCATCTAATAAAGCCATAGCCTTAACGCCATAGTCCCCTGTTGTTAATGTAAATTTAACTAATTCATCTAAAGTTATATCTTCTCTCAATGTAGTTACTAAAGCTAACTGTATAAATTTATCTATCTCTTCATCTTCATAGCCTAATATATTAGCATGATGAAGATATGCTGCCATTCCCTTTACACCAAAAGTTATCAAATCTTTTAAACTTCTAATATTTTCATCATCTACTATTTTTAATAAATCTTTTTGTTTCTCATTCCACTCTATTGAATCATAAGATATCCACTTAGCTGCTGCAGATATATTATTAGTATCTTCTAATTTTTTTATTAAATCCTCTTTTAAATTTAAAGTTTTTTCTATTTTTTTATTTATATCTTCATAGTCAAAGTTAGCATTTGTTATAGTTACAAATAAATTATCTGTTACTATATGATTTATTTTCTTTTCTATTTTTATACCTGATTTTCTTAAATTCTCTATTACTTCGGAAAGTCCTTTAGTTACCCATATAAGTAAATCCTGTCTATTGGCAACTTGTGCAGTTTTTCCGCATACTCCTGCTTTAGTACATCCTTTATTATTTAAAGTCTCTTGACATTGATAGCAAAACATATTTGTCATAATTTAAACCTCCATTTATTAATTAAGTTTTATTCTATGCCTTTATTATATATTTATAATAATTTAATTTATGTAACAAATGTTACAATTTTTTATATATATTTAAGTCCTTCAATATCCATTAACTTTATTGAGCTTTTTTCGACTATTATATATCCCTCTTCCTCCATATTACTTAGTTCTCGAGATAATGACGGTCTAGTTGTTCCAATGTAATTTGCCAAAGTTTCTCTATTATATCTTAATTCAACTTTATTTTTCCCCTCTAATTCTTGAAGTAAAAACTTAGCTATTTTTTGCTTTAATGTTGCACTACTTTGAATTAAAAGTTTTTGATTTAAAAAATACGCTTTTGAAGATAATATAGATAGCATATTTTTCAGCAATTTAGGATTTTTCTCAAGTTCTCCACTTGATGCATATTCTTTAGGGATTTCAAGTATCTTACTATCTTTTATAGCTACACAGGAATAATCATATTCCTTACTATCAATATATAGATATACTTCTCCAAAAATAGTCCCTGATTTTTCAAACATATTTACCATATATCTTCGACCATCTAAATCTATCTTTTCTACTTGCACTGCTCCTTTTAATAATATATATAGATATTTAGGATTTTCTCCTTGATTAAATATATAGTGTCCAATATTGTATTCAATTATCTTTGCATCACTATATTCTATAAATTTATCAATTTCATTTTCTGTAAAATCTTTAAAAAGAACTGAATCAATCAATTTTTCACCCACTTATATTTTTTCATGTATAATATGTATACCCATTTATCAAAGAATTATCTAATAATAGAAAAATAAAAAAAAGCCAGTGGAAACTGACTTTTAAATAATCTTTTAATAAATTAATTAGAAAACCTAGGAGAGAAGTTTAGCTAGTATATTGTTTTATTTGTCTCTCTCCTAAGATCTAATTTGTTTAATACTTAAGTATTAAAATATAGTATATCATACTTTTTTAGTATAATATTATTTTATTAAAAAAGCGATGAAATATATCACCGCTTAAATTCACTAATTTATTTCCTTAGGTGTTAAAGCTCGCTCTATTTTTCCTAAAAGCAAGTCTGTTATTACCGCCATTACAGCTGTTGGAATTGCTCCTGCTAATATAATAGCTGAACCATTGGCAACACTTATTCCCCTTGAAATTATATCGCCTAGTCCGCCTGCACCTATAAAGGTACCTATTGCAGTAACTCCTATCCCTACTACTAAGGCATTTCTTATACCTGCCATTATCATAGATATAGCCAGTGGAAATTCTACCATATAAGTCATTTGCCATTTTGTCATACCCATGCCTTTAGCTGAGTCCATAATTCCTGCATCTATATTTTTTACGCCTGTATATGTGTTTTTTATAATAGGAAGTAGCGAATATAGCATTACAGTTATAATAATAGTCTTAGTGCCCAGACCTATAGCTAACATCAATAAGGACATAAGCGCTAATGCCGGTACAGTTTGAATTACATTTGCAATACCTATAACCCAGTCTGCCATCTTACTATGTCTTGCGAGATAAAACCCTAATGGAATTGCTATTAAGGATGCAAATAATACACCGTAAATAGAAATTAAAAAATGTCTAAAAAATTGTTCAAGAACATATTGACCATTAATTGAATAATAGTATCCAATATTTTTTAAAAGTTCCATTATTTTACCTCCTTATTATCAAAGTAATTATTTTTTTCTAAAAATTCCTTTGCCACATTTTTAGGTTCAATTAAATCCTCATCAGATCTTCTATTCATTCTCTGCATATCTTCGTTAGATATTGTATCTTTTAATTTTAAAAGAACTTCATCTAATTTAGGATATACTTCAAGTATATCTTCGTTTGCAACTGGACTTACATCATAAGGTGGAAATAGTCTTTTATCGTCCTCTAAGACTACTAAATCGTATGTGTCAATTCTACCATCTGTAGAATATCCTAATACAACATCCATCTCTCCTGCATTTACTGCAGAATATACTAGTCCTATTTCCATTGGATATACTTTTTCAAAATCAAATTTATATATTTCTTTAAAGGCCTCATATCCATCGCCTTTTCTCTCCATCCATGAAGTATCTACTCCTGCTCTAAGTTCTGGAGCTAATCTCTCTAAATCACTTACAGTTTTTATATTTTCTTTTTCAGCAAATTCTCTTGTAACCATAAATGCATAGGTATTTCCAAATCCATAAGATGGATACCATTTACGGTGAAATCTTGTTTTATAACCATCTATTACAGCTTCCAACGCTTTTTCTGGATCTTTAATAGGCTCTTCACCTAATTCGCCAGTCAAAGAAGTTCCCGTATACATTGAACCTGAAACATTTATATCTTTATTGCTCATAGCTTGATGTATTAACATAGATGAACCTAAATTATTCATTATAGATACATTAGTGTCATCCATATCATGTTCTATCATCTGTTTTACTATTTCTGCTAATATTTGTCTTTCAGAAGTATTTCCTCCAGCTATAACTATTCCGTCATTTTTAGCATCTTCACCAAGTCCTGGTAAACTACATGAGGTCAATAATAATATAAATGATAGAATTAAAGCAATAACTTTATTTTTTTTTTTCATATTTAAACCTCCTCTTGTGAAGTAATCTTTGGTGTTACTAGTTTTTCTACTTTTCCAAGTAATAAATCAGTTAATATCGCTAATATAGAAACAGGTATTGTCCCCATTATTATCATATTTGCAATACCATTATTTAAACCTGTAAATATAAAATCACCTAAGCCACCTGCTCCAACATAAGATGCTAAAGTCGCCCATGAAATAACATAAACTCCAGAAAGTCTAATCCCTGACATTATTACTGGAGCTGCGAGAGGTATTTCCACTTTTATTAATGATTGCATACTTGTAAAACCCATTCCCTTAGCTGCATCAACTATATTTTCATCTACACCACTTATACCTAAATAAGTATTTCTAAGTATTGGCAATAGAGAATATATAAATAAAGCTATAATTGCTGGTAATTTACCAACACCAAATATAGGAATCATTATAGCTAATAAAGCTAATGAAGGAACTGTTTGTAATACTGATGCTATACCTATAACAATATTCGATATTTTTTTTGTTCTGGTTAATAGTATCCCTATAGGAACTGCAACTATTATACCTAAAGCTAAAGCTAAAGCAGATATCCCCAGATGTTCTAATGATTTATATATTAATTTAGAGTAATTTTCCATTAAAAAACTTCTCATATAAACCTCCTCTATTCATCATCTGTTGTCTGTAATAAATCTTCATCAAATTTAAAGTTTTCATCAGAACCCCAAAGATTTTCATAAATTGCATCTACTACAGCAGCTCTTGTAACTAAACCTACTAATTTTGAATCGCTATCGACTACTGGTAAGTTTTTATATCCAAGATTTGTAATTGAGTAAATCGCATCTCTAACAGAGGCACTATCTAGTATATAATCTGCATCTTTCATAATTTCTTGAACTTTAATATTTTTTCTACCAACTCGTTCTAAATCAAAAATATCAACTAATCCATGAAGTACATCTTGTTCATCTACTATAAAAAGCATATCAACACGATTTTTACTCATGATTTTTATAGCTTCATGTACTGTCATATCTTCTCTAGCACTTATAATATTTTTAAACATTATATCTTTTACTGACTGATAACTTGATCTAGCTTCGTTTAATCTTTCTTCACCTACTAATTTTTCAACAAATTCATTTTTTGGATTTGCCAAGATTCCATCTGGCGTATCAAATTGCACTAATCTACCTTTATCTAATATTGCAATTTTATCAGCAAGGCTCAAAGCTTCATCCATGTCGTGAGTTACAAATACAATAGTTTTACCCATTTCCTTTTGTAATTTCTTTATAAGCTTTTGTAGAGATGCTCTAGTAATAGGATCTAATGCCCCAAAAGGCTCATCCATTAATATTATTTTCTGATCTGCTGCTAAAGCTCTTATTACACCTATCCTTTGTTGCTGCCCTCCTGATAACTCTTGAGGATATCTATCCAAAAAGCTAACTGGTAAATCGACTCTTTTAATTAATCTTTCTGCTATTTCACGTTGTTTATCTTTATCCCATTTAAGTAACTTTGGCACCATAACTATATTTTCATATACAGTCATATGTGGCATAAGGCCAACTTGCTGAATTACATAACCTATTTGTCTTCTTAAATCTACTTCATTCATATCCATTATATTTTTGCCATCTATTAATATTTCGCCTGAAGTAGGATTTATCATTCTATTTATCATTCTCATACAAGTAGTCTTACCACTTCCACTAGTACCTATAAATACAACAAATTCTCCCGAGTCAAAAGACATATTTATATCTTTTACAGCTACTTTATTACCAGGATATATTTTTGATATATTATTAAATTCAATCAAAACATCAACCTTCTTTCTTAATATATTTTTATAAATATAAAAATACAGAGTTGCATTATTATATTTTTAATAGATTTTTATAAACTATTACCTATTATTTTATAATAATAATAAGACTATTACAATTTAAAAGGACAGAAACATCAGATTTATAGTTAAAACACCTATTCAAAAAGTAAATATTACATTTTTGTAATACTAGGTTTTTTATACAATATTATTAATTTTATTACCCCGTTAAATTAAAATTAAACAAAAAATATATATATAAATTTGATACTATAACTTATTTTTAGATAAATAATGCTATTATAAATTTTAAAATTAACAATTATAAAAAAATCGAATATATTATGAATATAATAAATGTTTATTTTAACAAAGAAATCTATATATGGAAAATATTACATTTTCGTAATATTTAAGCTTTTAAATTAAAAAACTGCAATCTTTATCGATTACAGTTTTAATAATTATTTGTTTTAAAAAATTCTTCTTTTATTTTTTGTCCTGTTTTAGTACCTGCAAGTCCACCAAGACCAGTTTCTCTTAAAGTATACGGAAGTGATTTACCTACATCAGACATCGCCTTTACAACTTCTTCAAATGGCACTATAGACTTTATACCTGCTAGAGCCATATCTGCTGAAATCATAGCATTTATAACACCTGATGAATTTCTAAAGGTACAAGGATATTCTACTAGTCCACCTATTGGGTCACATACTAAGCCTAGTACATTTACTATAGCTATAGATGCTGCCTCAAAACATTGCTCAACAGTTCCGCCATATAACTCTACAGTAGCTGCAGCAGCCATAGCTGCTGCTGAACCGCATTCAGCTTGACAACCACCCTCTGCCCCTGAAAATGTGGCTAACTTGCCTATTATCTGTCCTATACCAACAGAGGTTAATATGCCATTTGCTAAATCATCTATATCTAAATTTAACTTTTCTTTTACACTAAATAGTACAGCTGGTAATATACCAGAAGAACCTGCCGTAGGTGCTGCAACTATTTTACCCATAGTTGAACTTACTTCCAAAGTAGAAAAAGCCATTGCCATTGCCTTTACAATAAAATCACCTGTTACAGTATTTTTCTTTTTAGCATACTCTGTCATCTTATAAGCAAATCCATCTATCATTCCTAAATCAGTTTTACTTTTATTATCTAAATAATTTTTTGATGAATTATCCATGACTACTAACATTTTATGTAGTTCATCTCTAATTTCTTTTTCTGTAACTTTAGTTCTATTAATTTCATCTTATAATACTAAATCATATATTCTAATATCTCTATCTAAACAGATATCTACAATTTCTTTTTGAGTGCTTTTCATGTTTCCTCCAATTTGATTTTAACTATATTTTTTTATATTCTTTGAAAATAAAAATTTATCATAAGATTTTATTTCATCGTATAAATAATCTTCTAGATTTCTATCAAACTCCATAATAAGTGCTACTAAATTATCTACTTTAGTAGTTTTAATACTCTCTATATTATATCCTTTTTCACTTATAATACCGGAAACAAAAGCTATTATACCTGTAGTATCATAATATTTTAAAATAAGTGTAGGATATTCATCTGTAAAATTAATATCCATACCATTAATATTGATTATTTCTATACTTCCTCCACCTACAGATGAACCAATTATTGAATTATAAGTATTATCTTTATTATACATTACAATTTTAACTGTATTAGGATGTACATCTCCCAAATCCTCTTTATAAAAAGCATATTCTAAACCTTTTTCATCTGCAATTTCAAAAGATTTTCTTAACCTTTCATCGTCTGGATCCATCCCTAGTGCTCCTGCCAATAAAGCTTTATCTGTTCCATGTCCTTTATATGTTTCTGCAAAAGAACCATGTAGATAAAACTCTACTTTATAAAAATTTTTACCAGCTAACATCCTAGCAGTCTTTGCAATTCTACAAGCACCTGCTGTATGCGAACTAGATGGACCAATCATTATTGGGCCTATAATATCAAATAAACTATTAGTTTTTGCCATAATATACTCCTTAGCCTCAATTTATACTAATTACTATTCAATTTAATAATATCATAATGTTATATATTTTTCACTTTTCTACCATTTATTAAACACTTTAATTTTAAAATATATTAACATTTTTTACCTATAAAAATAATTTACCTTATATATATATAGCTAATTTTTGTTAGCATTATATTATTTTTAAAATAATGTAAACATTGATTATTTCTGATATACTTTTCTAATGTTTAGTTAACAAACAGATTGGAGATAATAATGTACGAAGAAATAACTTATGAAGAATCTTTAAAAAAGAAAAACACAATTTATATAGATGTCAGAACTCCTAAAGAATATAATGATTATACTATTCCTGGCTCAATTAATATACCAGTACTTTTAAATAACGAAAGAGAAGAAATTGGTACTTTATATAAAAATGGCGAAATAGATAAAGCAAAACAAGTAGGTGTCAATTCTATTTCAAAAAGACTTCCCCAAGTTTTTGCCCAATTTTTAGAGCTTTATAATAATTATGAAGATGTATATATATTTTGTTCAAGAGGTGGCTATAGAAGTTCCGCTTTAGCTGGCCTATTATTCTCCATGGATATTAAAGTCCATAAAATTCATGGTGGCTATAAAAAATATAGAAAATATATTATAAATGAAAATAATAAAATGATGCAAAATATAATTCCCATCGTCTTATATGGAAATACTGGAACTGGTAAAACAGAAATTCTTAAAGAGTTAAAAAGAAGAGGTTATCCTGTTATAGATTTAGAAAAAAACTCTAATAACAGAGGTTCAGTCCTAGGTGCTGTAGGCCTTGGAAAACCTAATACGCAAAAATATTTTGAATCCTTATTACATGAAGAATTAAAAAACATCAATAATAAATATGTTTTTATTGAAGGCGAATCTAAGAGAATAGGTAATATATTTATTCCAGATATTTTATTTGATAAAATGAAAAACGGAATACATGTCAATATAACATCTCCTTTAGATAATCGAGTTGAATTATTATATAACGAATATGTAAATAATAATGATACAGAATTGAGAAATGCCTTAGAACCACTTAGAAGATATATGCCTTCTGAAAAAATTGATAAATATAATATGTGCTTTGATAATGGCGATTATAAGTCAGTAATAAAAGATTTATGTATAAATTATTACGATAATAACTATAAAAGCAAAAATAGAGAATTTAAATATAATTTTAATAATACAGATGTAAGTAAATGCGTCGATAATATCATCTATACTTTCGATAAATATTTTTCTGAATAATAAAAGTACACTTAATAGTGTACTTTATTTTATATCTGTTTCTATAAAACTATCTCTGTGATGTAAACCTCTAAGATGTGTTACTGGCATAGCAAATATAATACCTCTTCCTGGTTCATCTAATTTTCCAGCTTCTGTCATCTTATCTGCTACTATTTTTAATTTATCATTTTCTACAAGCATAAGTATGACTTCTTTTGCATTTTTTATACTAATATCTAAAAATTTTTTAACTTCGTGAGCACCTGTTCCTCTACCATAAAATATAGTTGCTCCAGTCGCTCCAACTTCTTTTGCAGCTTTTACGATTTTATCAGCTTCTCCTCTTTCAACTATCGCTACAATACATTCTACATCAAACATATTAATCCCCCTCTAAAATCTAGTAAGTATTCCTAAGAACATTACAGATATCATAGCACCTAATGATGTGAGACCAACTACACCAAATCCTGCAAGCAATGGATCGGCAGTTTCAATTATGCTAGCTAGACCAACTGCTATAGCCATATTTATTGGAATATTTACAGGCCCAGTTGTTGCACTTGCAGAGTCCATCGCTATCGCGTCATAAGGCGCTGGAGTTATTATAGCAAATACAGTTATTATTACCAATATAGGTAGTAATATTTTAATAAAAGACACATCGGAAATTATTCTAAATAAACCTAGAGCCATGCCTCCACCAAATCCTAATGCTACACCATGTATTAACATTTTATGCGAAATAGCACCAGCCGATATCTCCTCTACCTCCAAAGCTAATACTTTAAGTGCAGGCTCTACTAAAGTACCTAAATATCCAACACTGAAGCCAATCAATACAATTAGCCATTTATTGTTTAATATATGAAGGTTCTTTCCAACAGAATCCCCCATAGGTATCAAACTCATATTAGAACCTTTTAAAAATAAATGCAATCCTAATGATGTAAGTAATATGCCTATTATAAATTGCCCCATATTATCAATTGGTTTTTTTAAAACTAAAACCTGAAATAATGTAAGTAGTAATGTAAGGGGTAATATAGTTTTAAAAGTTTCCCATAATGGTGCTAATATCTCTAAAATCCTCAAATATCATCGCCTCCTTATATTTTTATATACCTAATTTTATTATACACTAAATATAAAAAATAATCATGAGGAGTTAAATATTTATGATATTTTAATTTCAAAATAATATAAAAAAAAGCATTCACCATAAAAGTGAATGCCTTTTTTTATTTGTTTATCATATCTTTTTCTGTATAAGGAATAATATCTTTTAATACACCCTTAACAAAGATTCTATCCCCAGTATTTTTACCATTTACATAATAACAACTCATCAATGAAATTATAGGTTTGCCTACTTCCTCTGATTTTGAATCATCTATCATGGATATTTCTGTAGGTGGAACTATCTCTCTATCAAACATTTCATATATATAGATATTTTTCTTATCTGTAAGTTTGATAATATCACCATTTTGCATTTTATCAATATTAGCAAATAATTGATTTTTTATACCATAATGTCCAGCTAAAGCAAAATTACCTTTACCCATTTCTTGCCCTGGCTTCATCGTAGATACGCCTTTTAATAATTTTTCTTCAGAAACTCCATTAAATATAACTACATTTACATCAATATTTGGAATTGCTAATTGTCCTATTATATTTTTCTTGTCATTCTCATTTAATTTTAAGAAAGTTTTAGAAGGACTTATATAGTCAACTTCATCATAATTATACTCTGTTTCATTCTCTAAATTTTCACTTAATTCTTCGCTATCTAAAGATTGGAAAACTTCTGTAGAATTTTTTACATTATTTTCTATAGATTTATTTAAAAAAACCTTATTAAAAAATAATAATATTCCTAAAATAATTAATATTACACCTAATATTTTAGCTATATTTTTTTTCATAGTCCCTCCTAAATATTTTTATACACAAAGAGACGACATATAGTCGTCTCTTATATTATAACCTATTTATTCTTTCTTTTAAAAATAAATGTTCCTAATAATGATATTAATACACCTATTAAAGATACATTTAAACTCTCTGTAATTCCTGTTTTAGGAAGAGTTTTTTGTTCTAATTTTTCATTATTATCTTCCTCTATTTTTGTTGGTTTTTCTGGATTTATTGGTTTCTCAGGATTTGGATCTGTCGGTTCTCCTGGATTTGTTGGGTCAACCGGATTCGGATCTGTTGGCTTTTCTGGTTCTGTTGGGTCAACTGGATTCGGATCTGTTGGCTCTCCTGGATTTGTTGGGTCAACCGGATTCGGATCTGTT
>Ga0079226_10003284_pt1 | contig 12413 bp, 11 predicted proteins | sample Poulit2014_FD_76345 | JGI IMG/M metagenome (GOLD analysis project Ga0079226, IMG submission 76345) | Agricultural soil microbial communities from Georgia to study Nitrogen management - Poultry litter 2014 | ecosystem: Environmental > Terrestrial > Soil > Agricultural land | place: USA: Georgia... | reverse complement strand
GTCAGGCACACCTGCTGGTGCGACGAAACCAATCCAACCCGAACCTTCCACGCCTGACATGCCAAACTCGTTTACTGTGGGTGTATCGGGCAAAAAGCTTAGCCGTTCAGCTGAAACCGTTGCCAACGCGCGCAAACGCCCGTCACGAACCATGGGCACCACAGTTACCGGCGGCAAGGCAGCAAAATCGGTATCACCGGCAATGATTGAGGTAACGGCCTCGGGGGAAGAAGAATATGGTATATGCACCGCATTGCCCCCAGTTTCATCCAGAATAAGCTCGATGGACAGATGCGAGACAGTACCAGCCCCTGTGGATGGGAAATTAAAGTCGTTATCCTGATCCTTAAGCGCTTCAAGTAGATCATCAAAGCTCTCAAAAGGCGAATCATCACGAACCACAATGACATTATACTGGTGCACCGCCAAGGTGAGCGGGATAAGATCCTGTTTGGGATCATAAGGCAGGTCATCATAGATGAGCGTATTATTAACCATGGGCCCAGTAATCGAAGTACCAAACGTATAGCCATCAGGCTTGGCCCGAGCGATATAACCCGTACCCAAATTGCCGCTTGCCCCTGGCTTGTTTTCCACTACTATTGGCTGACCCAGTTTTTTGCTGGCGTATTCAGCCACCTTGCGCGCCATGGTATCCGGACTGGAACCCGCACCAAACGGCACGACCAGGCTAATGGGGCGTGATGGCCATTCTTCGGCCAAGGCAGCGGTACTTGCCAGACCCACACCCAGGGCCATGGCAACGGCCATTACTTGGCCAATAAATTTGCGTCTCATCGATGAAAGCTCCCTAATTGTTATTAAACAGGCTATATATTAACCCAAGCCAACCTTTGAACGCAGAAGACTAATGCATGCTTTGGTCGTTTAACCATGCTTATAGCCCGCAGTAGCCAGGTCCGGCCTGATTTGTTTGTGCGCTGATCGCATCATGAAAAGACTGCATCAAAGGTGACCACCGCGCATCCTGACGCGTAATTAAGCATAAGCGGCGCCGAGTGGGCACATTTAAATTTAATTGTGCTAATCCCAGCCCTGGTTCTTTTTGCAACAAAGGCTGCGGTGCAAAAGAGATTAACTGGCTTTGGGCGACCATGTTGAGCATGCCCTTGGTAATGGATGGGACCTCCAGCGCAGCAACAGGCATGGCCATGCCGGCTTGCTTGAAATCCCTGAGAAGCCGCTGACGTGCTGAAGCCCCCTGCGCAGGCAATACCCAGCGATAGGCCAAAGTATCTTGTAATGACAAACTGCTCTTATGCGCCAGGGGATGCCCTTTGGCAACGACGAGAACCAGCTTGTCGGCGTGTAACGTTTGGGTATCCAAATGCGGTAGCTCCTCGAAATAAGTGGGCGCTACGGCAATATCAAGGCGGCCATTCCTGACATCATCAAATAAAGTATCAGACAAGCCTACCGATAGGGAGACTTGCATAGCGGGCCGACGTGGCAAAAGCCAATTGAGCGCCGGCATGACCAATGCATCCAAAGTAACAGGGGTTACCCCAATGCGCAGCAGCCCCGCTTGGCCAACGTGCAAGGCTTCGGTCTCACGTATCATCGCCTGATAGTGCTGATCTAGATCGCGCGCATATTCGGTAAATATTAATCCATGGGCACTTAGCTGCAATTGCTTACTGCTTCGATGAAAAAGAGCGAGCCCCGTTTGTTTTTCAAGGCGTTGCAACGCTTTGGTAAGGGCAGGCTGAGTGATACCTAATTCGGCTGCAGCACGCCCCAAATGCCCATGTTTGGTGGCAGTTAAAAAATAATCAATATCCCGAAAACTAAGATACATTTGCCGCCTCCTTCATATTTCACGCTGTTTGCAAGGCATCTATAACTAAAAGTTTATACTCCATTCCTTTTCGGAATTATAACGACATTACTGGTTGCTAGAATTGACCAAATCTTAACCAGTTATTGCGTATTCCTATGACAACCAAACCGAATATTGTTCTGATCGTGGCCGACAATCTGGGCTGGGGCGAACTTGGCTGTTACGGCGGCGGTGCCCTGCGTGGTGCTCCCACCCCAAATATTGACCGATTGGCTAAACAGGGGCTTCGCCTACAAAATTTTAATGTGGAAAGTGACTGTGTACCCACGCGTTCGGCTTTGATGAGCGGACGCCACCCAATACGGACTGGTTGTTTGCAATCGGTACCTGCTGGCCTTCCTCAAGGATTACACCGCTCAGAAATTACTTTGGCGCAACTTATCAGCGACCAAGGGTACGCCACGGCCCATTATGGCAAGTGGCATCTGGGCGATATCCCTGGGCGGTATCCCAGCGACCGTGGGTTCGATGAATGGTACGGAATTCCCCGGACCACTGACGAAAGCCAATTTACCTCTACCGTGGGTTTTGATCCCGATGTAGTCAGCCTGCCTTTTATCATGGAGGGCTACGCTGGCAAAGGCTCGCGTGAAGTCAAAGTCTACGATTTAGATACGCGGCGCACCATCGATGAAGAATTGGTTGAACGTTCAATCAATTTTATGCAAAAGCATCATGCTAATAACAAGCCCTTTTTCCTGTACCTGCCCATGGTACATCTACACTTTCCCACCTTGCCTCATCCGGACTTTGCAGGCCGCACCCAAACCGGCGATTTTGCTGATTCCATGGTGGAGATGGACCATCGTGTTGGACAGATTATGGCGGCTGTTGAAGAAATGGGTATCGAAGAAGATACTGTCTTTATTTTCTGCAGCGACAACGGGCCAGAGTTTCGCGAGCCGTACCGTGGTACTGCTGGCCCATGGCGTGGCACCTACCATACGGCTATGGAGGGTAGCCTGAGAGTGCCTTTTATTTTGCGTTGGCCTGGCAAGGTACCTGAAAACAAAGTCAGCAACGAAATTGTCCATGTCACTGATTTATACACCACGCTGGCCCTGATTGCCGGAGCAGAGCTTCCTGCCGATCGACCTTTGGATGGTATAGACCAACGCGCTTTTCTCTTTGGCGAACAAGAGAAATCTAATCGCGAAGGTTTCCTTTTTTATATCAAGGAAGAGCTCAGGGCGGTGAAATGGCGCCACTGGAAGCTTCACTTTTACTGGGAGCCAGAGGTCAACGAAAGTAAGGGCAAACTTGAGTCCCCCTATCTGTTTAATCTTCAGTCTGATCCTAAAGAAGAAACCGATGTGCTCATTTTTAATACATGGGTATTGAATCCCATACTCACTATGGTGAAAGAATTCAACGAGAGCGCTAAACAATTTCCGCACACACCTCCAGGGAAACTGGATAACGAATAAAACCAGGAAACCATCATGAAAACCAAAACCTTAATCACACTATTAGGCGGTGTGGTGCTATCTTTATCTACTTTAGGGCCAGCCTACGCCCAAGACGATAGTGAGAACTGGCCCACCAAGCCGCTGCGCTGGTTAGTAGGCTTTGCAGCAGGGGGTTCGGCTGATGTTCTAACCCGAATTGCTGCTGATGGGCTTTCCAGAGAGCTAGGACAGCCTGTCATAGTTGAAAACAAGCCAGGGGCATCTGGGGCCATCGCACTGAAGTTAGCAGCCCAGGCAAACGCACAGGATCCTGCGCTCATCACCGTGCCTGGGCCTATCATTTTCCCACGGCCTGAACCCAAAATTGGCGAGGAGCTCAGCCCAGTCATTCTATTGGCAAAAGGCCCGATGGTCGTCGTCGGGCCCGCAGCAAACAAAGAAGAAACCTTTCAAGAGGTCATAGAATCTGCCCATAACGATACCAAACCATGGAGCTATGCTACTTCTGGAGTAGGTACCTCACAACATTTGGCTGGCGAGCTAATCAGCCTGATGACAGGAGCCGATATGCTACAAATACCCTATAAAGGCGGTGGGCAGGCAGTTGCCGATGTAGTAAGTGGGCAGGTCCCTTTAGCTATTTTAGGACCTACTCCAGTACTCCCACATATTAAATCAGGAGATCTCAAGGCCTATGCCGTTACTACGGCAGAACGTCTTGATAGCATGCCAGAAATACCTACTGTGCAAGAAGCCGGCTACGGAAATTATGATGCCAGCCAATGGTTTGCTGCAGCCATTAGCCCCAAGGTTGAACAAAAGCATATTGATCGACTGAATCAATTATTGGCAAACATCATCAAAACCGATGAATTTCAACAGGCTGTTCACGCTGCAGGCATGCTGACAGAGATCGGCAGCCCTGAGGATCTACAGCAATTTATCAATGAAGATGATGCCAAATGGAGTAAGGTCGTCAAGGAAGCAAACCTGGTGGTTGATTAACACCGGTCCTGCAAAAAATAAAAAAATGAGCTTAATTGATGCATCAAAGCACTTAGAGCCTTGTTTCAGGACTGTCCAACTTTTGCCCCCAAAAATCTAGACACTGCACAGCACTGTGCTTACCCGCCGGTGGCATGGAATGCCTGTAGTATCTGCAAACCTTTGGGTTCAACATGTATCACGCCCTGACCGGGTAAATCTATCTCGGCAATGACATAAAAAGCGACGGTAATCAGCAAAGGCAAAATAATTAACAGCCAGTTTTCCCCTTTAACGCCACGAATGTTATAGCCAATTAATCCATTGGCAAAAAAAGCAAAAGCCAGCACCATAGCCCAGGCAATCGGGGGGATATGATGGCGCCAATTGGCCTGGGTACGCTGCAATGTCTGGAAAAGCTCGTTATAGGCAGTTAATACCGACGCGTTGATGCTATTGGGCGCTATTTGCGCCTGCTGGGCGGCAAGCCGCCAAAGCTCATCCTGCAAACGAACTGATTTTTCCCACCACTGCTCATGTTCTTCGCCTAGCCCTGTCGAAAAAAAGGCAATGCGTGCTTCCAGATAATGCCCAAGCAGTTGTTGTGCTTGTTTTCTTTCGGGTTCAACCAAAAGCTGAGTACGTTGCAAGGCGCTGCCGATGGCGATGACCTCGTTCTCCTCCGTAGCCAAACGATCGGTATAGCCCCCAATAGCAATAGTCAACACAAATCCTAACAACAGCCCTAAAAAAGATAGCAAGGCCCCCAGTACCAACTTGGCTTCTTCGTCTTCTACCTCGGCACGTTCCAAACGGCGCTTGAAAATGAGTTTCCCCCCATAGGCTGCTACCACCAACAATATCAAGGTAGCGACAAAGAGGGCCAGAGAATTTATGGGCGTGTCTGTCATCATCGAAGAGCCCTTTAAGCAATTTAACTGGGCAGAAACAATTGCTTAAGGATACCAAAAGGCATGGATAAACTCATAATTAAAAATTCTTTGCCATTTAATCCCTAAAGCTTAAAAATGGAATCTTGTTTTCCCTTGTATATGAGCTAAATGATATCCATGCAGGTTGTGAATTTACGGTTTTATATTATTCTTCTTTTTGTCTCTTTGAGCTTGCTGGCTTTGCCCCCCGCCCAAGCGGCCAGCACTGGACCATTGGTATCGGCCGATGGTTTGCAAACCTTGTTAGCCACCCCTAATCCGCCACGAATAATCGATATTCGCACTGATGACGAATATCAGGCAGGCCATATTCCGGGCGCGGTCTCTGCCCCCTATGCGCGCTGGCGCGGCCCGGCAGAAAGCCCGGGACAGCTTGTTGATGTCGATGAGCTAACAGAGTTGGTGCGCGAATTAGGTATTGATGAGCACACTTTGGTGGTAGTGACCTCTTCAGGTAGTGACGCCACTGACTTTGGTGCGGCAGCACGGGTCTATTGGACTCTTAAATATCTTGGCCTTCAACAACTGGGCCTGCTAAATGGCGGTGTGCAGGCTTGGGAGCAGGCCGGATTAAGCCTAGATACCCAAAGCCCCAATCCTGCTGCCAGCCAATTTGTACCCACCATCAATCATGACATTGTGGCCGACCAGGCCCATGTTGCTGCACAGCTCGATCAGCCCGATACCCTGCTCATTGACGCCCGGCCCGAAAACTTCTTCGTTGGCAAAACCAAAGCGCCAACCGCCAAAAAACCAGGCACCATCCAAAACGCTGCCAATTTGCCGCATGACCAATGGTTCGAGCCAGGTACCTCTATGTTTGTAGATGCTGACCAAGCCAAAGCCATCGCCGAAAAACTGATTACACAACCAGCCGAGGAAACCATCTCCTTTTGTAATACCGGCCACTGGGCCGCCACAGACTGGTTTGCACTGTCCGAAGTGGTTGGCATGCCTAATGTCAAGCTTTATCCAGCATCACTGGCCGAATGGACTCAGGCGACACCTGCCCTGCCCATGGATAACGTGCCTGGCCGTGGCGAACAACTGCTCGATAAGCTGAAAAGCCTGGTTGGCAAATCCTAATTCCCTCTCTGCGATCCTGCGCCGCTGGACAGCTACACCCCGGCGCTAGGCGAATTTTTGCATATTTAGCTATTTGCCTATTCGGCTATTTGGCTAGTTTTGCTATTTAACTATTTGCCTATTTGGCTATTTGAATGGTTTAGCTATTCAATTTTCTATTTTCTCTGGCATTAATTTACATGAGTAGTCGTCATTACCTTTCATTGCTTATTGCGGCCTTGTGCGCCATTTTATTGTGGTTTGTCTCTATACGCCAGGCAGTTCTGTTTTTAATAGGAATTGGTATGGGCTCCGTTTTGGCTGGTGCCCGCTTTGGTTTTACCACTGGCTGGCGACGTTTAATAGAAGAACGCGATGGTAGCGGGGTAATGGCCCAGCTATGGCTGCTTTTTCTGGCAGCAGCCATCTCCATCCCGCTGCTGGCTGCCTATCCGGGTGAGTTGAATGCAGCATTGGGACCTCCCAGCTACAGCTTGCTAATTGGTGCTTTTGTCTTTGGTGCTTGCATGCAAGTAGCTGATGGCTGTGGCTCAGGCACACTGTATAAAGCAGGCTTGGGTATTCCATTAAATATGGTGATTTTACCGATGTTTGCCTTTGGCAGCTTTTTGGGAGCAGCACACCTCGACCGCTGGCTAGCTCTGGGCAGCATGCCCCCGGTCAGTCTCGTTGATCGTTTTGGCCCCGGGCAAGCATTGGCTTTAACCGCTTTAGGTTTATTGATTTTTGGGGTGGCCGCCCGTTTTTGGACTGGACGCTCGGCCAACTGGCTTAACCGCAAACTGCTTATTGGAGCGGTTTTATTGGCCATACTGGCTGTGCTTAATCTTGTCATTGCCGGCACACCTTGGGGCATCGTCTATGGGTTTGGGCTCTGGGCTGCCAAAATAGCCTCTGCCACGGGTGCCTTTGACCCAAGCACCAATGCTTTCTGGAGTCAAAGCACCCATCAACAGGCGTTGTCTCACTCGGTGTTCATGGATGTAACTTCCATTACCAACATCGGCATTCTGGCCGGTGCATTGTGGATTGCTGCGGGCAAGCCCAGCTCAGCTAATGCCAATAAAGATGCCAAAACGCCAACCCCCCTCACCAAAAAACAGTGGCTCATAGGTATAGTCGCCGGTTTTTTATTAGGTTATAGCTCTCGTTTGGCCTTTGGCTGCAACATAGGGGCCATGCTAAGCGGCATCTCGACGGGCAGCTTGCATGGCTGGATCTGGGTGCCTGTGGCTTTCCTGGGCTCACTTATTGGCGTACGACTGCGCCGTCACTACCGTTTCTGAAGAGGCCAGCCATGAATCAACGATTTTTATTGATTGTCTTCTGGGCGGCTCTGGTGGTTTACCTGGGCTGGGATTGGCATCAAAGTGAGCCCATCGATATTTTTTCCGAACCCCCACTACTTGCCATCGGATCGGGCCAGGCGCCCTCAGGCGGCCATTGCTCGAATTTCTGAACACTCGCCTGGAGCACTTCTTTTTAAATAACCACCAGGCTTTGCTCAGCCACTTACTTTCATTTAACCATCTGGTTATACCGGGCCACCTATTCGGGGTGGCCCATATTTTTGTCCGCCCTTGAATAAAATAACGCGGCTAATTGAGGTTTTTTTGCTATAGTTAGGTCTTTCCAACCAAAGGAATGATTATGAGAACTATTTGCAATACAATTGCTGTTGCCGCCCTGTTTGCTGCAAGCAGCCTGGCCAGCGCATTCGAGTTGGAGCATGCCCACGGCCAACTCAAGCTAGAACACCCCCCAGCACGCATCGTCAGTTATGAACTGGCGCATATGGATACCTTGGATGCTTTGGGCATTGAGGTAGCTGCTGTGCCGCAATCCGTGTACCAAGGCAAGTTAGAGAAATTCAACGACGCCCCTGTGGTGGGTACATTATTTGAACCTGATTACCTTGCACTACAGGCGCAAAAACCTGACCTCATCATTGCCGGAGGACGTTCCGCTGCAGCCATTCCGAAGTTGCAAGCTATCGCCCCCACTGTCAGCTTCACCACTGATCCCAACGATTTCATGTCGTCTGTGCGCCATTCAGTTCAGGCTTTGGCGGCCGCTTGGAACAAGGAGCAAGAAGCCCAACACTGGTTGGAGCAACTGGATAAGCAAGTACTCACCTTGCAACAGCAAAATACAGGCAAAACCGGTATTTTGCTCTTTACCATCAATGGGCGACTTATCCCCCATGCACCTGGGGATCGTTTTGGCTATGTCTATGAGCTAACCGGCTTGGAATCAGTTTTACCGGCACGCACAGAAGCGCAGCTGCAACAAACCCGGCCCGAGCCCGGCAGCCCGGAGGCCGCCGCAGCGGCCAAAAGAAATGCAGCCGAATTAACTGCCATTGCCCAAGCGGAACCAGACTGGATCATCATGCTTGATCGCGGCGCCATCAATGGGGGGGAAAAGACCGCAGCCCAAACACTGCACAATCACCCAGAGCTGGGCCAAACTCAGGCTGTGCGCCACGGCCAGGTTTATTACGCTGACCCCAATAGCTGGTATATCGTAACGGGCGGCGTACAAAACCTGACGACAATTACCGCAGCGCTGCTTGAACAAATGCAATAGTCCTTAGCATCAAAGCGGCACTTCAGCTTAGCTACCCGTATTAACCCTAGGACAACAAGCTATATGCTTAGTGCTAATATATTTACCACTAAATATTATAGTCATACGGCAGTCTGCTCAGGCTGCCCCATCTATTCAAAGGGTGATAGGTAGTTTTATGTTGAAAAAAACATCTCGCTTTGTTGTTGGTGCTGCTTTGATAATGGCTGCATGGGGGGCCTCCGCTTCCGAGGTTACCTTGAAGGCGGTATCAGCTTTTAATGCAGACGCGTTTTATTCAGAGCGTTTCAATGCCTTTGTAGACAAGGTCAATGAAGAGGGCGAAGGCATTTTACAAATACAGGTTGTGGGCGGACCCGAAGCCATTCCCACCTTTGAGGTTGGTAATGCCCTGCGCTCTGGGGTGGTTGATTTCGCCAATACCAGTGCCGTCTTTCATGCCAACCTGGTCCCCGAAGCTTTGGTGCTCACCCTGACCGACAAGCGCATCGACGAATTGCGCGAAAATGGCGGTTTCGACCTCATAAACCAACTTCATGAGGATAAAGCCAATATCAAATGGCTTGCCCGGGTTAGTGATGGCATTCAATATCATCTTTATTTAAATAAACCTATTGAAACGGCCTCTCTCAAAGGGTTTAAGATCCGCAGTACGCCAGTGTATCGCGCCCTGATCCGTGCCATGAATGGTACTGCCCTGCAAATTTCTCCGGGTGAAACTTATACTGCCCTGGAACGCGGTGTGGTTGATGGTTATGGTTGGCCTTCCGTCGGCTTGCTTGACCTCGGATGGCAGGAAAAAACCAAATACCGCCTCGAGCCTGGTTTTTATAACGTCGAGGTTGGCTTTTTCATGAATAAAAACAGTTGGGATAATCTCAACGATGAGCAAAAAGCCTTCCTGCAAAAACAGCTTGAATGGGCCGAATCATTAAATGAAGCCGAATTGGCCCGCGCTGATGAAGAAAAACAGCGCCAGCACGAAGCTGGGGTCGAAGTGCTTACCTTATCAGACGAAGAAACTCAAAACCTGCTCGACATTGCCTATGAAGCTGGCTGGGAAAACATTCGTGAAATCAACCCCGAAAAAGCCGAGGAAATGGAACGTCTGTTTGGTCAGAAATAATACGCTGCAGCATCAATAAGCTGCCGAAAGAATGTGCTGAGCCATCAAGAACCTGTCCTGGTCTGGCATCTGCCCTGTTGTACTTTTTTGCCCTGGCGGCGCCCAAACTGGGCGCGCCAAGGCGCATCTCTACTGATTACCCTAGCCCTATGCCTCAATCCGCCTACCCCGTTCTGGCCCGTTGTTACCATCTACTGATGTCTGTTTGCGGCGCTCTGGCTGCCCTGCTCTTTGGCCTGATGAGCGTATTGGTAACCATTGACGTGCTCACCCGTAATCTCAGCATTGATTTGGTTCCAGCCAGTGTAGAGATTTCAGAATACATGCTGATGGTGGCAACCTTTGTGGCTGCCCCCTGGCTACTGTACAAAGGGGGGCATATTCGTATTGATGTGCTCGTCAATCAGTGCCCGCCTGCGGGGCAAAAAATATTGGCTGTGCTCACCAATTTGATTGGAGGCTTGGTTTGTGCCGTCCTTGCTTACCAATCACTGTTGGTGATGCTGGATTTGCAGCATCAGCAAAGTCTGGTCTTCAAAGAATTGGTTTTCCCCGAGTGGTGGCTCAGCATACCCTTGCTATTGGGGTCGACCTTGTTGACGGTCGAATTTATTCGCCGCCTGTTTCTGGATTTTTCCTCTAAGAGTTAACCCATGGAATGGCAGTCTGCATTAGCCCTAATGTTGGGCACGCTGTTTTTCTTTATGGCCTTGGGCATGCCCGTGGTCTTTGCTTTTCTGACCGTCAACCTGATAGGGGCTTGGGTTTTCCTGGGCCAGGAAGCCGGTTTGTCCCAGTGGGTGCGCAACACCACCGCGGCTATCACCAGTTTTTCTTTAACCCCTATCCCCTTGTTCGTCTTAATGGGCGAAGTATTATTTCATACCGGTCTCGCCTTTAAGGCGATCAATGCCATCGAGCGGCTAATTGCCCGAGTTCCAGGCAAATTGTCTATTGTGAGCATCTTGGGGGGCACGACTTTTGCTACCCTATCGGGTTCCTCCATCGCCAATACGGCCATGATGGGCGGGGTCATGATGCCCGAAATGCAGCGCCGCGGCTATCACCCCACCATGTCCATGGGGCCAATCATGGCGGTTGGCGGCATTGCCATGTTGATCCCACCTTCAGCCTTGGCGGTCATGTTGGGTAGCCTGGCGGGCATTTCCATTGAAAAACTGTTAATTGGGGGCATTTTGCCAGGATTGTTAATGGCCCTGTTTTTCCTGGCTTATGTGGTCATACGCAGCCGCCTGCGGCCCCAAGATGCACCCTCTAATGCCGAAGACGAAATCCAGGCCACCGGCTGGGCCAAATGGCGCCCGCTTTTTGTCGATGTCTTGCCGTTATTGGGGATTTTTATCGCTGTCGTGGGCTCGATGTTGGCGGGATGGGCTTCGCCAACCGAATCTGCAGCGATTGGGGTCACAGCATCGGTGCTGGCAACCCTTTGCTATCGCGCCTTTAGCTGGTCGGCTTTGTGGACAAGCTTGATTGAAACCGCCAAAGTCTCTGTCATTATTTTGTTTATCTTGGCCGCTTCAACCACCTTTGCCCAATTATTAAGCTTTTCTGGTGCCAGCTCAGGCTTTTTACGCCTGATCAATAGCATGGACTTAGGGGTTGTCTGGCTAGTTATTGGCATGCTGGCCATCTTGTTGGTACTGGGTATGGTCCTTGACCAGATCAGCATGATGATGATTGCCCTGCCTTTTTTCATGCCCATTGCCAACGCCGCTGGTATTGACGGCGTTTGGCTTGGCGTCATGATCCTAATTACGCTAGAAGTTGGCTTGCTCACCCCGCCCTTTGGGCTGCTTTTGATTGTCATGCAAAGTGTGGTGCCCAAAACCATACGCCTGCCACAGATCTACCGTGCGGCCGTACCTTTCTTGCTGATCGAGCTTTTGGTGCTGACGCTGGTATTTTTATTGCCCGGGTTAGCCATCAGTCTGCCAGGCCTTATCCGTTAACCTGTCCGATAAGGTAACCGGATAGGGCCGCCCGCCAGGCGCTGGCGATAGTGTCTGCCAAGTGCTGCCAATATTTAAGCTTGCCCATAGGCCCGTTTTCAACTAACTTCTGTCTATGGCTATCCATCGACGCTTGGTTTTTTTATTAACGCCGCCTGCTTTGCTGCTGGCGGCCCACTTTTATGTGGCCCTGCGCTTGGGTGCAGCGCAACCTCAGGCCCCCAGCATTGTCTGGGGCTGCTTAGCCCTGATGTACGCTGGTATCACCGCAGGTTTTCTCATCCGTCATGATCGCAGCACAACCGTTAACGATGTTGTTTCCTGGATGGCCTTTTGCTTGTTGGGGTTGTTTTCCTGGCTCTTTGTGCTGACCCTAATCCGGGACGTTGTGCTGCTTTTGCTTTGGGGTTTAGGTCCTTGGCTAGGCCCCTT
>Ga0079226_10003283_pt1 | contig 12417 bp, 14 predicted proteins | sample Poulit2014_FD_76345 | JGI IMG/M metagenome (GOLD analysis project Ga0079226, IMG submission 76345) | Agricultural soil microbial communities from Georgia to study Nitrogen management - Poultry litter 2014 | ecosystem: Environmental > Terrestrial > Soil > Agricultural land | place: USA: Georgia... | reverse complement strand
TATTCATGAGGAGGCCTCTATCTATAATGTATTTGCCGTCTAAGCATACATTCATGATAAATGACCTCCTCTTTTTTTGCTATAAAAACAAATTTTACTTCTCGAGGATAATCTTACACATACCTCGTTCAATATTTAAAATGCTTTTGACAGTAGTCTATAAGAGTCATATACTTAAACTATGTAAGCGCATACTATATAGGAGGAGATATAATGAAGCTCGAAGGAAAAGTCGCAGTGATTACTGGATCCGCTTCAGGAATTGGAAAAGAAATTGCTAAGCTATTCGCTAAAGAAGGTGCAAGTGTCATTATTTCTGACCTCAACGAAGAAGGAGCTTTAGAAGTCGTAAAAGAAATTAAAGATAATGGTGGAAAAGCAACTGCTGTCGTTACAAATGTCACAAATCAAGAAGATGTTGATAATATGATTGATCAAGCTGTGAGTACGTATGGCAAATTAGACATATTAGTGAACAATGCAGGGATTATGGATAATATGACACCTGCTGCAGACATTACAGATGAGCTTTGGGATAGAGTATTTGCGATTAATACAACATCAATGATGAGAACGTCAAGAAAAGCTTTATCAGTTTTTCTAAAACAAGAAAATGGTGTTATTATTAACATGGCATCTGCCGCTGCACTTCATGGATCAAGGGCGGGAGTAGCATATACCGCTGCAAAACATGCGGTCATCGGACTTACTAAAAATATAGGTTTCCAATATGCAGAAAAAGGCGTACGCTGTAACGCGATTGCACCAGGTGGTGTGAACACAGCTATTGCTGCTGGTGAACCAAATGAATTTGGAATGGAAAGAGTCATGTCAGGCGCCTCAAATAATCCACGTAGTGGTGACCCAATAGAAGTCGCTAGAGTGGCTTTATTTTTAGCTTCAGATGATGCCGGGTTCATAAACGGTGAAGTGATCAAAGCTGATGCTGGTTGGATGGCTTATTAAATAATTTTTCTGGATAAGTGAATGAACCTCACTTTTAAGATTTTTTGCAAAAGATGTGGAAACCGTCCTTCTTAAACAATCGCGACAAACCAACAAAAAACTCCCGTTAAGTGACTAATCATTATCACTTTAACGGGAGTTGCTTATTCTACTTCTTGTAAATCATCTGTAGCAAACATCAATCTAACTTCTTCATCACCTTTTACAATTCTACCTTCATAACCTAGTTCATACTGCACTCGTCCTGACATGATTTGAGAAACTTCATTTAACTCAAATAACACATAACGACGATTCTCATCGTCAATTACTTTTTCATTAATTGGTTCAAGCCACTCATCATCTTGATTAATTTGAAAACCTAAAATAGTTTGGCTATCTGTCAGCATAAATGTGATAGTTAAGAAATCGGGACCCTTTGTTAGAATTGCTGAATTAGCCATATAATTTGCCATAGTTGAAGCTTGATTTAATTCACTATGCCAAATATCTAAATTAATAACATACTTACCTTCAGTTAATTCCTCCATTTTAAATACCACCTTTAATTATAAAATTACTATCTTTATTGTAACATATCTCACGTAATTCAAGTTTCTATTTTGCTTTTTAAATGGTAGACTATTCATACTGAATATTTCGGTAGTAACTTATAAAGGTGGATGTTAAGTGGTTAGTAAGATTAAAACTGAATGGTTTTCAAACATTAGAGGAGACATTCTCTCAGGTATTGTCGTTGCATTAGCACTCATTCCTGAAGCAATTGCCTTCTCAATTATCGCAGGAGTCGATCCGATGGTCGGATTGTATGCATCATTCTTGATTGCTGTGATTATCGCTTTTGCAGGTGGACGACCGGGAATGATTTCCGCTGCAACTGGAGCGATGGCACTATTAATGGCACCACTTGTAAGAGAGCATGGGCTCGATTATTTACTTGCAGCAACAATTTTAACAGGAGTAATCCAAGTGTTGTTTGGTATTTTTAAAGTAGCTAAAATAATGAAATTTATCCCCCGCGCGGTTATGATTGGTTTTGTTAACGCATTAGCGATTTTAATTTTCATGGCGCAAGTGCCTCATTTTATTGGCATTTCTAATATGACGTATGTTTTTGTTGCAATTACATTAGCAATTATTTATATTTTTCCCAGATTTATAAAGTCTATTCCTGCACCACTTATTGCTATTATTGCTTTAACAGCCATCGCAATATTTTCTGATTTTGAATTACGTACAGTGGGTGATCTTGGATTAATTACACGGTCATTACCAGACTTCTTTATTCCTAATGTACCCTTTAATTTTGAAACATTAGCAATCATCTTTCCCTTCTCAATGGCTCTTGCGATTGTTGGTTTATTAGAAACATTGCTCACATCTACAATCGTAGATGATATGACAGATACAGAGAGTGATAAAAATAGAGAAGCACGTGGACAAGGAATCGCTAACTTCATAACAGGATTTTTTGGAGGAATGGCTGGATGTGCGATGATTGGTCAGTCCGTTATTAATGTAAAATCTGGCGGTCGTGGGCGATTATCTACTTTTGTTGCCGGTACGTTTTTAATCTTTTTAATTATCGTATTAGGTGATTTAGTAATTCAAATTCCAATGCCTGTCCTTGTTGGTATAATGATCATGGTATCAATCGGCACCTTCGATTGGGGCTCATTTAAATATTTAAGAAAAGCACCCCGCACAGATGCCGCTGTCATGTTAGTGACAGTTATCATTGTCGTTGCAACAAGTGATTTATCTAAAGGCGTCATTGCTGGAGTTCTTTTAAGTGCCATTTTCTTTGTTGCTAAAATTTCAAAAATTAAAGTTACCAAAACACTTGAAGATTCGCGCACTGTTTTTGAAATTGAGGGTCAATTATTCTTTGCCTCTGTTGAAGATTTTTTAGCAGCGTTTGACTTTACAGTGAGCAACCAAACAATTGTAGTAGATTTTTCAAGCGCTCATATATGGGATGACTCAGCCGTAGGTGCAGTTGATACCCTGATTATGAAATATCGCGATAATAATAATACAGTGGAAATCATTGGATTAAATAAATCAAGCGAAAAAATGATCAATAAATTAACAATGTATGATTATAGCTAGGAGGAGAATGATGTATAAACGCATTTTGTTAGCAGTCGATGGTTCTGACAACTCACTACGTGCAGCAGACGAAGCGGTGAAAATCGCTTCACTTAGCAAAGATTGTATAATTGAAATGATTTATGTCATAGATTTCGACAAAGTTAAAACTGACGTCTTGCATTCAGAAGGAAAGACAGCGCTCGATTACTCCAGACGGAAACATTTAATTCCTTTTGAAGATAAACTCAAAACAAACGAAATTAATTATGAATTGAAGTTACTGAATGGTTATCCTGGTCCCACAATCATTAACTACGCAAATGACGAAGCAGTCGACCTACTTATTATGGGAAGTCGCGGATTAAATGCTTTTCAAGAAATGGTTCTAGGAAGCGTCAGTCACAAAGTTGTGAAACATGCTGAATGTCCGGTCATGATTGTAAAGTAATCAAACTTTATAAACAGATAAAAGTGCAGAATAATTCTGCACTTTTTTGTCACAAAAATTATTGAAATACATATTTAGATAGAATAATTCCCGTTCCACACCACATCTAAATAGTTTTTTGGATCCGTGTCACCTTCTGTACTCAGCACTAAAATACTTGAATTCTCATCAATGTTTAATTTTTTAAAATCAGCATCGCTACCATACTCACATAAATAAAACATAAGTCCTAACGGAACCGCACCAGACTCACCAGAAATAATTCTTTTATCACCACGTAATGGATTCCCCAGTACCCTCATTCCTAGTGCAGCAATCTCATCCTGAGTAGAAAAACTAGCAAAAGCATACTGTTTTAATATGTCGTAAGCTTGAATATTCGGTTCGCCACAACAAAGGCCTGCCATTATGGAGTTCATCTCGCCAGTTATTGGTACAATATTTTGCTCGGGACTCTTAAATGATTGGTAGTAACAATCTGCAAGACATGGTTCTACAAGAATTATTTTAGGCGCTTTGTCGCCATATCGATTCAAATAATAAGCTACAATTCCAGCAGCAAACGACCCAACACCTGCTTGTAAAATCAGATGAGTGGGCAAGTTTTTCATCTCTTCTGCTATCTCTTTTGCGATGGCTGCATAACCTTGCATGATCCATAAAGGGATCTCTTCATAACCATCCCATGCTGTATCTTGCACCATGACATATCCTTTTTCTTCTGCAAGTTCTGCACATAACCTGACTGTATCATCATAATTCATATCTTTAATCTCTGCGAAGGCACCTTCATTTCTAATCGCTTCCAAACGGGCTTGGGTCGACCCTTTTGGTAAGTATATAATTGACTTTTGACCAAGCTCACGCGCTGCCCAAGCAATCCCACGTCCATGATTACCATCTGTCGCTGAAATAAATGTCAATTCACCAATTGCTTCGCTCACTTTTTCTGACTTTAACTCATCAAATGATAATGTATTAATATCTTTATTTAATTTATTAGCTAAATACTTACCAACAGCATAAATCCCACCCATTACTTTAAAAGCATTTAAACCAAAACGATGAGACTCATCTTTTACATGAATTGATTTGATGTTTAAATAATCTGCTAAATTGTCTAACGAAACAAGTGGTGTATTTGTATAAGCTGAATGACTCTTTTGAAAATTAAGCACATCTTGTATCGTTTCTTCTCCAAAATCACTTAACTCTGACTTATCCACCAATTTATTATAACTTTTATTTAAAACACCCTTTGCTTTAGCTAACTTAATATATTCCACATTCATCGCCCCCTATTATCTATAAGATAGCATAACTGGTAAATGTATCAACACAAGTTTTTTAAATTGATAAGTAAAACCCTGCTATCTCTATTAGAAGATAACAGGGTTGTTTTTAAACCAATAAATTGAACTGATATTAAAAGTATCTTGTCTTGTTTATACATTATTCCAAACTTCATCATCGATGTCATTATCCCAAAAATCTAAACTCGTCTCGCTAGCTTTTAACAAGTCTTCAGACAGTTCTTTGTAACTCTTATTTTTTAATTGTTCTGCGAAACTTAAAAGCTGATCAACTTCACTTTCAGATATCTCTTCAATAATTTTTAGTAAGCGTTCCTTAGTTGTATTCATCTGAATAACACCTCTTTCTTGAACACTGTAACTTTCTTTAGTATATAATACCGCTTTCTTTATAACAAACCCTAAAATACAACATCTTCGTTTCGAGCCTCTCACTTAATTTTACAATCTAAGTAACCTAAAAATATGCGTTTAACTTATTTATAAGTTAAACGCATATGCTATAAAAATTATATTTTTCGTAATTTCTCTTCCCAATCTTTGGGAAATCCTATTTTATGAAGGTCAACTATGTTGTACTCTTTTATTAGTGCCGATAATTTTTTAATAAATGATTTCCATATGCGTTCATCTTGGCTTATCTTGCCCATAACATATATAGCACCGAATACAGTTTTTCCACTAATGCCATTGTTTTTATCATCTTTAGATAACTTAAAGTGTATAGGTATGTAACGATTATATAAACGTCCATGATGAGCGCAAATGTTTCTAACTGTAGAAAGTGCGTATAACCAGTTTTTTATATATTCTTTATTATTAGCATAACTTCTGGCTATACTAGATTGAGCTACGCCTTTAATATTAGAATAAATTTTTGATAGCAAACTAAATGAAGTCACTTCAATTGCAACCCATATCGGAAAAACTCCATCATACTTATCATGATGATGAGAAACAAAAACTTCCTTACTCCGATTTATTTCTTTTCTTAATTGAAACTTCATATCCTCAAAATATTTTTCATTTATATAGTTATCTACTTCCAAATAACCAAGAGCACCATATTTATGCGCAAAATGATATGCAATACTAGTTCTAAATGATACTTCAATGATTTCTAACTGTGATAGTAACAGTAAACGTAATTGGCGATCAAACTCATAAAGACTATACACATCTTCAAATGTTACATTATCAATAAATTTATCGCCTTTTTTTAAGTGTTAGAGTGTATGCACTAAATCGATAGTAATTTATTTGGCTAAGTACTTCCTTTGCGAACACTTCATTTCCTACATTTAAATTACGCTCACGTAAAATATGTATTTGTTCAGTAAGAGTTTTAGGTTCTTTTAACCACCTATTGCCATTGTTTGTCATATTTTAACCTCATAGTTTATGATATAAAAAGTCCCACCATGGTACGCATTATTAAGAGGCGTGGTGGGTTCTGTTAATTTTATATTACTACATGGCTGTACAACAGTCAAGAAATATAGTTCAGGGTTAATCGATTTGGATATATTAACTACTTTAATATATTATATTATACCGTTTTTCTTTATAACAAAATACAAACCAACAGCACCTCATCTCTATACATAAAAACTTAATTTCACACCAAACCTAGCACTTCAATCTCTATACCCGCTTCAAATAACATTTTGGCTATTCTTTTTCCCAGGTGTTATTCTATTGGTAGCATACTTTTAGCAAATAAATAAAATAAGGGTGTAAAGTAAATATGAAAACTAAACAATCCGGCCTCAAAGCATTTATTTCCTTAATATTATCCACAAACATTCCAAAATTCGCATTATTCTTTGGCTTATTAACAAGCGTCTTCACAACACTAACAGGACTAATCGTCCCTTTACTCACTAAGAATTTAGTCGACAGCTTTTCTGTTTCATCATTAAGCACACCACTTATTATCACAATTGCTGCTGCCTTTGTACTACAAGCAATTCTTGGAGGCGTCTCCCTCTACTTACTCACAGCTGTAGGCCAAAAAGTTGTCTCAAGCCTCCGAGATAAAATGTGGACAAGATTAATTCGTTTACCTGTAAAATTCTTTGATAAAACATCAAGTGGACAAGTTGTCAGCCGGGTCGTTAATGATACAAGTATTGTAAGAGATCTAATCGCCCAACACTTTCCTGACTCAATATCAGGCGTCTTCTCAATTATTGGCGCAATTACGTTACTTTTAATTATGGATTGGAAAATGACATTAATCATGTTAATTACAGTGCCATTAATCATTATAATCATGGTTCCACTAGGCCGGCAAATGACCAAGATCTCACGTGGCCTACAAGATGAAACAGCCGCCTTTACCGGTAACGCCCAGCAAACTGTAGGTGATATTCGTTTAATGAAAGTATCAACAGCAGAACAATCAGAAGAAGAAAAAGGATTAACAGGGATTCAGAAGTTACTGACCTATGGATTAAAAGAAGCACGTATTTTCGCACTTATTGCACCAATTATGCAATTTATCGTCATGTTTGTGATTGTTGGTATTATTGCTTATGGCGGCATGCGTGTCGCAAGCGGTGAAATGACAACTGGAACACTCGTTGCTTTCTTACTTTATCTGTTCCAAATCATTGTCCCAATGACCTCCCTCACCATGTTCTTTACACAACTACAAAAAGCAAAAGGAGCAACTGAACGAATTATTGAAATCTTAGATGAACCACTTGAAACAAGTCAACAAGGGATAGAAAAAGACATTACTAACCTACCTATTCATGTTAAAAATGTTTCTTTCGCTTATGAGGAAAATGAACCGATTATAAACGATATTTCTTTTTCTGCTCATCCAGGTGAAATGATCGCTTTAGCAGGACCAAGTGGAGGTGGGAAAACAACCATCTTCGGACTCATTGAACGCTTTTATGAACCTTCAGAAGGCGAAATTGTGATAGGCGAGATTCCAATCCAAACAATTACAATGAAAGCATGGCGGAATCAGATAGGTTATGTATCCCAAGAAAGCTCGATGATGGCTGGAACGATACGTGATAATTTAACCTATGGATTAGATAACGCTACAGATATTCCAGATAACGATTTATGGGCTGTCGCCAAAATGTCCTATGCAGATGAGTTTATTAAACAATTTTCAAATGGATTAGATACTGAAGTTGGTGAACGAGGCGTAAAATTATCTGGCGGTCAAAAACAACGCATTGCGATTGCCAGAGCATTTTTACGTGACCCTAAAATTTTAATGATGGACGAAGCAACCGCAAGTCTTGATAGTCAGTCTGAAATTATTGTTCAAAAAGCATTATTTGAATTAATGAAAGGACGAACCACATTTGTAATCGCCCACCGCTTATCAACCATCGTTGACGCCGATCAAATTTTATTTATCGAAAACGGCTCAATTACCGGAAGAGGAACACATGAGGAACTCAACCAGAACCACACTCTTTATCATACCTTTGCCACACAACAACTCACGTAAAAAAGCAGGTGAGCCCACTTGAGAGTCACAGATGAACTACCAGCCACTCTCTCTTTAACTTGACCGCAGTGCATGACGCCTGACTCCTGTGGAAACAGCACGTGTCCGAAAATCACTGAAACAACACGATAGATGACTGATTAATCCTAGTCACCTATCGTTTTTATTTTTAAGATACTCCAGCTATTCTGTGTAACTTCAAATTCACACCAAACCCAGCAAGTAGAATGTACGAGTCGCCTGTGGGAACAAGTGCCAGAATGAGACAGCGCAAGGCGCAGCCTAAGTTGGCTCATTGCTAATGAAGAATGAACTTCAATTCTTCACAGCCCCACAGCAGCGAGTGCATTCTAATTGCGACGGTAGATAAGGATATTCAATATACCTGTTACAAAATGAGCATCCTACTTTTCAGATACCTTACTTTTTAAATAAAGTTGATTTGATTGATAACCAAATATTAAATAAAACACAATCATTAAAGGAATAAATAGCCAAATAAATCCTCGCATTAAAGCAAATGGCGTTTCAAATAAAAATGCCGACCAGAAAGCACTACCCGTCTTATCCCATAACCCTGGCGTTAAATAAAGTTCTTTTGGGTTTACAAACACGTTAAAATCAATAATATCTGTTACATAGAAAGCAACTAGAATGGGAAGAAAAGCAAACGCTAATTCAAAACTCATATTTGAATATCTTTTATACCTTGCAGCTTTTGAAGTATTATCCGAAAAAATCTCATCACTCACACTGTCATCTATTTTTTTGAAATATTGATCTCCAGAACTTTTAGTTCCTACAAGTTGTTTCCAACCACTATCTTCAAATAAAGTACGGTAATCCAAAAAATCTTCTTGTTTCTTAAATTTTCTAAAATCTTTTTTTATCGTAGTCACTTCTGGATGACCTTTTTCAAATCGATATCCAAATGAAGTACTTTTTAAATGATATCCTTTAGAAGCCATTTCCTCAAGCCACTTCTCTTCCTTTTCAAAGTCCACAAAAAAATTAAACTTATACACTTTGTTCGCCTCCATCCTTGATTGATAATAACCCTTCAGTAATTTGAGCCATATGTTTAATTCGTGCCAAATCTAGTCTAACTACTTCAATTCCTTCTTCCGTAATCACATACGTCTTTCTCCGTTTATCCGTACTCTCAACAGATTTTATTAAAGCTTGCTTTAGTAAGTTTTCAATTGCTCCATACATAGTACCTGCTGCAATTTTCACTTCCCCTTTACTTAATTCTTCAACTTTTTGCATCATAATATAGCCATGTGCCGGTTCAAATAAAGATAATAAAATATAATATGTCGTTTCTGTAAGTGGTAAATGTTTATTTAAAGGCATATTTTAAACTCCTCAACTTTATATAGTTTGACTGTATAGTTACATTGTATAAAGTCTGACTGTATATGTCAATAAAAAAACAACACAGAATTTCATCTGTATTGTTTTTATTTCATTCTTATTTAACTAAAAACGTATCAACCGCTTCATTATCAACAAATATTTTACAATGGATTTGAAAATTTCCACCAATGGTTACTTTAATAATCTTCGGTCTATCTTCTGTCTTTATTTGTCCATATAATGTTGCTCTAAAACTAAGACCTAAATTCTCATCTTGTAAAACCCCATCCACATATAACTTTTCTCCTGTAAACCACCGATTCTCCACAACAATTTCATGTTCATTATACCTTGCTTCAAATACTTTTTTCATTTGCTCGCTCCTCAAACTTCGCTTAATTATTATTATTTTACATCAAAATGCGCCATCATACCATGTTCTTGATGTTCTAAATTGTGACAATGGTACATAAACATACCGGTATTCGGAAAATGAATCAATATATCGACGAACTCTCCTTCATTTACCACAAAACTATCTTCATAACCTAATTCATTTTGATAAGGTAACTTACCATTACGCGCTAGAATTCTAAATTGCGTATCATGACAATGAAACGGATGCGGCATGTTTTCGATATCATCTTTTTGATTAGTAATCCGCCAAACATAATATTGATCTTTTTTAAAAGTCGCATCACTACGTCCCAGCTCATATTTCCGACCATTGATCGCAACCCGTTCATCCGTTCCTTGGAAGATAATATGATGGAAAGGTAAATCAGCAATTTCTTCTGGATAAATAATATTAAATAAATCTCTTCTTAAAGAATCCATATAAGAGAACGCACTGTTTTCTTCTAATGTATCTGCTAAATTAATTTCCAGCGCTTTAAACTCATTCACTAACAAATAGACTCGGTTTCCATCTGTTGCTTGTAAATCAAGAATGATTTCTGCCCGCTCGCCAGCACCAAGAATGAGTGACTTCATCCCTAAAGGATAATTCAAGAAACCACCGTCTGAAGCAATTTGGAAGAACTGACTTTCATCGCTTAACTCATACTTAAAGTTTGTTCGGTTTGATGCATTCAAAATACGTAATCGCAAGAAACGTTTATTTGTATCAAATTTACTCATCAAAGCTCCATTTAAAAGTAAATGATCCCCACGCGTCCCGTCGTCACTTTTAACAGCTTCATAATCAACTATACCTTCTCCAACAAAATAACGATCTTGCACAATTAGTGGAATGTCATCCACACCATGTTCATGAGGTAATTTGTCTTTTAGCAAATCGCTATTCTCGTCTTCAATATAAATCAAGCCCGCTAAACCTTGATATACCTGTTCAGGAGAGATTTGGTATGTATGTGGATGATACCAACATGTCGCCGCTTCATTTCTAACTTTAAAATGAACATCTGTTTTATCGCCCGGTTCAACAACATGCATGGGCCCACCATCAGCATCTCCTGATAGCATTAAACCATGCCAATGGTAAGTAACAGGATCTTTCAACTGATTCTCTGTCGTAATTTTAGTTTCTTGTCCTTTACGTAATTTCATAACCGGACCTAAAAGGTTACCATTATAACCTTTAGACGGACTTTCAACACCTGGAAAATATTCAGTCGTCCCCTCCTCGGCTGTAAGATGATAGTGAATACTTTCATCGTTCTCTGAAATAGGCGTTAGTATTTCTGGAATCGGTAATGTTTCTCTTTTTATATCTGCATATTTGAGCTTAGGTTGGGAATCATATTTACCCACCTTAGTCATTGAATTCCCCTGTGTCGTTACGTCTAACTGATTGAAATAGTTTTTTGTCGTTAACATATCGATCATCCTCTCATTTTTTAAAATAAAACTGGATTACTTGATAGCATCTAAATATAAATTTAAAGAGTCATCAACTTCTTTTTCTACCAATGAGATAAAGTCAGAATAATCATTTGTAGTCAGTGCTTTATCAAGCGTTTCGTAATATTTTAAGCGGTTTTCAACTTTAATAATAATTGGTGGGAAACCTTCTTTCATTAATTCCAAATTTAAAAGCAACCTAGCCGTGCGTCCATTGCCATCGACAAATGGATGGATACCTACAAAAATCGTATGCAACATTGCCCCACGTTTTATCGGATGAAGATGAATGGCTTTATTTTCATACCAATCCATCATTTCATCTATTTTTTCTTGGATAAGTAAATGATTTGGTGGAGTATGAGTAGCTCCGGAAATTAACACTTGTTGATTACGGTAAACTCCTGCATGCTCATCATCAATTCCTTTTAAGATTAAGTGATGCAGACTTTTAATTTGGCGCTCTGATAACGGTTCTTTATGTTGTGCAATTTCTGTCACATAAGTAATCGCGTCTCTATGATTAATCACTTCCAAATGTTCTCTTAACGTTTTTCCACCAATAGTTATACCTTCAAGAACAACTTTAGTTTCTTTTATCGTTAATGTATTTCCTTCAATCGCATTTGAGTTATAGGTCCATTCGAGAAGTAGCTTTTCACGCAAATTTTTTAATGTATACTTTGGTAAAGGACGCAATGCATCTAACTTTAGCTTTTTCATCATTATAATTTCAAGCGTTGTCATCCATCTCACCTTCTCTCCATATATCGATTGTACAATAAATATGTAATAGTTTATAGGGGCTAACTTAAGCTAATATTTATTTAATAATATTACTAAATAAAAAGCTGTCCAAACATATAAATGTTTTGAACAGCTTTTTACTTTAT
>Ga0079226_10003282_pt1 | contig 12419 bp, 10 predicted proteins | sample Poulit2014_FD_76345 | JGI IMG/M metagenome (GOLD analysis project Ga0079226, IMG submission 76345) | Agricultural soil microbial communities from Georgia to study Nitrogen management - Poultry litter 2014 | ecosystem: Environmental > Terrestrial > Soil > Agricultural land | place: USA: Georgia... | reverse complement strand
TGGACCAGCTCACGCCGCGCGAGCGGGACGTGTTGCGGCTGCTCGCGCGTGGCTACGCGTACAAGGAGATCGGTTCGGAACTGTTCATCTCCGTGAAGACGGTGGAAACGCACGTTTCCAGCGCGCTGCGCAAAACCCAGCTCTCCAACCGCTACGAGCTCTCCCGATGGGCAACGGACCGCCGCCTCGTCTGAGGGCCTGTCTCACCGTGTCGGTTACCGTGCGGTTCGTCGCGTCCGCTGGGCGCTCCGGCGCGCATTCGCGCGGAGTGCCACGTTGTCGTGGGGCAACCGTCCGATGTGAGTTGGGTGGTGCTCGCGGATCCCGAAACGGGTTCTGCTTGTTTGTCGGTGCGGTTCAGGGGATGTCGCGCGGGCCGTGACCACCCACTTCCCGCCGATTACGCGCTCGGCTCGGGCTGTTCGACCCGCTCGGGTGTCGGATGGGATCGCCGACGCTTGGCTCGGGTCAGTGCGACCCCGATGAGCACGATCGCGAGTCCGGCAACGACTCGGATACTCACCTGCTCACCGAGGAAGACCGCGCCGAGCGTGATCGACACGATCGGGATCAGATATCCCACGGTCGACGTGGTGACCGCGCCGTCCTGGGATATCGCCTGGTAGTTCAACGCGAACGCGATACCGGTGGACACGAGGCCGAGTACGGTGACCGCGATGAGTGCCGTCGGGTCCAGCTGTGGGAGGGTCCCGCTTCCGATGGGCATGGCCACCAGTACGTACCCGCTGGCCGCGAGCATCTGCACCCCTGCCAGCGCGAATGGTGACGAGCCGGTGTTGGACAGGTGTTTTCCCTCGTACACGAACACGAATCCGTAGCTGATCGCCGCGCAGAGGCTGGCCAGTGCTCCCCAGCTCACGAGTTGGCCGGACTGCCACGGTGCGAAGATCAACAGCACGCCTGCGAAGCCGAGTAGCAGGCCGGTGAGTTTCATCCAGTGCGGACGGCGTTCGACCCGCCACAGGAGCGCCACCAGCATTGCCCACAGCGGTGTCGTCGCGTTGATGACGCCGGTGGTTCCCGCGTCAATGGTCTGTTCACCGATCGCGAAGAGCGTGAACGGTAGTGCGTTGTGAAAGAAGCCGGCAAGGGCGAGGTGGCCCCACAGCGCTCGGCGGGACGGCAGCGCCGCACGGTAGACAAGGCAGAGGACGAACAGTACGGCCGCGCCGAGGACGAGTCTGCCGAGCACGACCTGCAACGGTGAGAACGCACGGAGGCCGAGCTTGATCCAGATGAAGCTGGATCCCCACATCAGTGCGAGCGTGCCGAGCCGCAGCAGCGTCCTGATTTCACCCATGTCGCAAGGTTGCCCGCAGCCTCAATTAAGGACAAGCGAATAATATTACACATGCGGTTCAGCAGTCCTAAATATTCGTTTGTTTCCTGCACCGGAGTGCGGGGCCGCTAATCGCGGTGTGTTGACCGGTAGTCACAACACGAGGATTTCGGTGAAGACGATGCCGACGATGATGGCGAGTGCGACGGCCAGTGCCGCGACGAGTTGTTCGCGTCGCGTCTTGCTCATCGGGGTGCGTACTGCCGCCGGCGCGCGTTGTTGCTGCTGTTGCCGGGCCTGCTGCGGTGGCTGCTGAGGTGGCTGCTGCGGTTGTGGGAGTGGTTGCCCGTTGCCCGCGGGGTGCGTGGGTTGTGTCGGTTGTGTCGGCTGGTGGTTCGATCCGCTGGCCACCGGGGGTTGCGGCTGCTGCTGAGCGTCCACCGTTGGCCGCGCGGCCGGTTGTACTGCAGTAGGTTGCGCATCCTCCGGTTGCGCATCGGGTGGTTGCGACGTTGGGGTGCCGTTCGTCTCGGTCCCGGCCGCCAGGGCCTGCAGTTCGGTGCAGACGTCGAGCAGGGACGGCCGGGACTGCGGATCAGCACGCAACAGTGTCAGCAGCACGCCGGTGAGCACCCCGGCATTGTGTGCGGGCACCTGTTCCGCCGTGCCGTCCACGCCGAACGGCGGCACGCCCTCGACGGCCCGGTACAGGGTGCATCCCAGTGAGAACGCGTCGGCCGCGGGGCTGTCCCCACCGGCGTGGAGACGTTCCGGCGCGCGGAAGGCTGCCGACGGCCCGGGGGTGGACACTCCGAAGTCGGTGAGTTTGACTCCTCCGTCGTCGGCGAGTAGGACATTCGTGGGTTCCACCGCCCCGTGGGCGAGGCCCACGGTGTGTGCCGCGGCGAGTGCCGAGGCGAGTTGCGCGCCCAGATACGCGGTCTGTTGGGGGGTGAGATTGCCGTGTTCACTGAGGAACCGGTCCATGGTCCGGGACGGCACATACTCCATGAACTGCCAGATGTTCCCGCTGTCGGCCACGGCGTCGTAGACGACGATGGCGCAACCGTGCACGACTCGACACGCGGTACGCCCCTCACGCAACGCCCTGGACCGCGCGCTCTCTGCCGCCGCCGGGTCGAGGCCGTCCGGAATGTACATCGGTTTGGCGCAGATGGTCCGGTGCAACTGGGTGTCGAAAGCCAGCCACACCACGCCCGCGCGCCCGTGGCCGATCGGCTGGTCGAGCCGATAACGGCCGTCGATCAACGCACCTTCAGTGATCACGGTGGCCCCTTGTCATGCGATGTCCAACGGTGACACCACCCTATCGGGTGACGACGTGATCATTGCGTAGTCGTACTGGTCGCAGCGTTACGGGGATCCTCAGGGCTGCTACTCGCCGGATGTGGATCCGTTGGCCGTGTCGGTTGTGTTTTCGTCAGGTGGGGGGCCGGTTGTGTTCTCGTCAGGTGGGGGGCCGGTTGTGTTCTCGTCAGGTGGGGGGCCGGTTGGCCCGCCGCCGGGCGGGTTGTCACCGTCGCCGGGGTTGTCACCGTCGCCGGGGATGTTGCCGTCGCCCGGCGGCTGGCCGGGATCGCCGCCCGGGTTGACGGGTGGTTCCGGCACGAACGTCTCCGTGTCCGGCTCGACGGTGGTGGTTGTCGTCGTCGTGGTCGTGCTGGACGTGGTACTCGAGGTCGTGCTGCTCGTGGTGTCTGCGGGTACCGGCGGTTGGTCCGCCTCACCGTCGTTGGAGGCCGGCGTGAACAGCCAGATCGCCAGTGCGACCAGCCCGGCGAAGGTGACGGCGCCGATGGCTGCGGGAACCTTCCACTTCCCCGGCCGGTCGTCCTCCTCGTCCTCGTCGTCGAGGGGAGTCTCGGGCGGGATGTCCCCGCCCCGGTCGTCGCCCGAGGGGTGGTAGTCGTCCTCGTCGTAGCCGGTGCCCTGGTCGTCGTCCACGTAGCCGAGGTCGTTGTACGGCAACATGTGGGTGAGGTCGTAGTCGCGGTCCGGGTATCCCGTGCCGGGCTCGAACGCGTCCTCCTGGAGGGCGGTGTCGCCGCCCGTGGGGAGGTCGCCGTTCAACGTTCCGGAGTGACTCCCGTCGACACCGTCGCCGTCCTGTGCGGCCAGCGCGTCGGGCGGGCCGACCCTGGTCGGGTCGTTGTCCGTCTCGCCTGCCAGCGCCCCCGCGGCCGCTCCTACCGCGCCCGCACCGGCGACACCCGCCGCAGCGCCGGCTGCGCCCATCCCGGAACCGGCACGTGTCGTGTCGTTGTTCGGGCCCCCCAACGGGGTCTCGCCGCGCGAGACCGCGGCGAGTAGGTCCTCGGACTCTTCGGCCGTGGGCCGGTGCGCGACCTCCGGATGCAGCATCACGGCCAGCACGCTGGCCAGCGGCCCCGATTGTCGTGGCGGATTGATCTGGCCGCCCGCCACCGCATGCAACAGACTGAGCGTGTTCTCGCTGAGTCCGAACGGTGGTTGCCCCTCCGTCGCGGCGTACAACGTCGAACCGAGTGCGAACACATCCGACTCGGGACCGGGGTCGCCGCCCACCGCGACCTCGGGAGCGAGATACGCCGGAGTTCCGGCGATCATGCCGGTTTTGGTGACCGTGACGTCGTCGGTGGCACGGGAGATGCCGAAGTCGGTGAGTTTCACGTGACCGTTGTCGGAGAGCAGTACGTTTCCCGGCTTGATGTCACGGTGGATGACGCCCACTTCGTGGGCCGCCCGCAACGCCGAAGCGATCTGGGTGCCGATTTGTGCCACCTCGACCGGGTCGAGGGTCTGCTCCTGTTGCAGGACGGCTGCCAGGCTCGTCGACGGCAGGTACTCCATGACCAGACACGGTTGACCGTGGTCGTCCGTGACGACGTCGAACACGCTGATCGCGTTCGGATGATGGAGCCGTGCTGCGAGCCGCGCCTCCCGCATGGTGCGTTGCCGCGCGTCCTCGGCTTGCGCTGCATCGAGCCCGGGATCGAGCAGGAGTTGTTTGATGGCGACGTCACGGTGCAGCAGCTCGTCCTGGGCGTGCCAGACAACACCCATGGCACCAGTCCCGATCCGCTCGACGGTACGGTAGCGATCGGCGACCAGGCGACCCTCGTCGCTCACGTGGTCCTCCTCGGTGCGGTGTTTCCGGTGCTGGTGGTGGGCAGGGTGCCTTGTGCCCGCGGTCGTGGGTAGCTCATCGTGGTTCGTGGCACGTTGTGGCCGGCCAGCGTGGCGACCTCCCCTGAGCCGACCGGTGACCAGGCTAAGTGTTTACGCTGTGCACATGTAATCGGTACGGCTACTTGGTGTGGTCTGCCTCATACCTGCGTTTTTCGGTTTCGGGCGCGTCAACTGTGCTGGGCGGAGAGCAGCTGTACGTGGTTGATCAGCCCGCTGTCCGCGAATGTGAACAGTTGCTTCAAGTATAGCGTAGTGCCACCGGGCAGGCGGATGGTGAGCGCGGTCAGCACTGTCCCGTCCTGCTGTTGCTCGATGTCCCGCAGGTGCACGTCGGTCAGCGACCGCCACGTCGCACCCAGCGTTTCGAGTCCCTGGTCGAGCAGGTTCGGGATGAGCAGTCGTGCGGCCTGCCCGGGGGCGCTGGTGGTGCGGCTGTAGAACTCGCGGACCGTGTCGATCCGACTGTCGGCTCCGGAGTCCGCTGTTGTGTGGGAATGAGCCGCACCGGAGTCGGTTGCGCCGGAGGCGCTCGTAGTCTGTGTGCTGGGTGTGGTTCCGGTGTTGCCTGCTGGCGTCGGTTCGTCTGTGGCCTCCGTGCCGTCCGTGGCGGTGGCCGTACTGTGTGATTCGCGGCGTGGGTGGTTTCGGTGTGAACCGCGTGGGTGGTCCGCGTGGTCGGATCCCGGAGTCGTTTCCTCGGGTCGCGTGGCCTGGGGCGCCCGGGCCGCGGGGCCGTTCGTGCCGTCCGGATGTTGCGACTCGGCCGTGGTGAACGCTCCGAGTGCGGTGATGTTGTTGCGGGTGCGCTCCTGTTCGCCCTGCGCAGTGTTGCTACGTGTTGGGTGTTCGATCAGCACCGCGGCGGTGATCACGGCACATACCAGGGCACTGATCGAGGCCAGCAGTCCCGCTTGTTTCGCGCGGCGTGCGATCGGGTGTTCACCGCGAGTGCGAAGGGGCGTGTCGAGATACCGGGAACGTCGCCGCCTGGCGGGGAGATAGTGGTGTGGGTTGCGGAATACGGCACGCAGGTATTGCCGGTCGACATGGCCGTCGTCCGGGAGGTCGACAGTGATCACGTCCTCGAACTCGAGTCGCGAGCTCCTGCCGCGTGCGTGTCGTCTGTGATGCATGTGTCGGCGTACTCCAAGTATGGCGCCGTGCAGGCTGCCCGTGTGTCTCGGCTGCCGCGTAGGCAGGCGGACCCCTGCGGACAGGGAACCGGCTGTTGGTCGCGGTGACCAGAGTTGATCGATGGAGGGCAGTTTGAGTGCGACGAGCGGCAGCGCTGTCACCCACTCGGAGCAATCATGGTCCCGAGTTGGAACGCACTTGCATCTGCGCGTGTGGATCGAGACCGGTCGTTGCGAGGGGGCGAGTGTCCCGGAGCGTGCCGCGGGGCGTTACCGGGCGGCGTGGGTGATCCTGCCGTCCTCGTCGAAGGTGAGCCGAACGCTCTCCCGCTCGGTGTGGCCGTCCTCGTAGGTCGTCCGCACCTGGTTCTGCGTGACACCCTCGTCCGGCTTCACGGTGACCCTGCGTACGTCGAAACGGGCGACTCGCTCGTATTTCTGGCGCAGCCCGGAGGTTCCACCGTCCCGCAGCTCGCCGGAGGTGTACTCCATTGCTCGTTCGGGATCCTGGGCAACAGCGTCCAGGTAATCCGTGCTCACCTGGGCCATGTGCTGCGGCTCGCGGTCGGTCACGGCGCGTTGTGGCATGACTGAGTGTTGCGGGGAGACAACGGTTTCCGGTGGTTGTTCGGTGCTCGAGGAGGGACTGTCCCCGGCTGTTGCCCGGATCGGGCGGTTGGCGGCGCCTGTCCCGTCCGGATCCTGTGTTGTGGAGGGGTTCGCAGAGGGGGTTGCCGACGGGGCGCCAGCGGTGTTCGCCCTCGCCGACGGGTCGTGGGGTTGGGCGACAGCGGAGGTCGCGGTCGTCGAGCCCGTTGCACGGTCGCTGTTGGGGGCTTCGCCGGGTGTTGGTTGCTGTGCGGTGGACTGTCGACCGCGTTCGATCAGTGCCGCGTTGTGGTTGTGGTCCAGGTAGGTTCCGTCACCGCTCGTCTGGTCCTGTTCGGGTTGATGGCCCAGGAGGAACGCTCCGGCGAAAAGCAGCCCCACCACGCTTCCTGAGGACACCGTCGCGAACCATGCCGCGCGGCGCCAGGTTCTCGGCGGGGTGACCGAGGCCGGCACGGATCCGAGGTCGAACACCTCCAGCCCGGACGGGGCGGGTTCGGTAGGGGGTTCGCTCTCCGAGTTCCGGCGCTGTTCCGGGATGTCGGCGTGTTGTGGGCGACTGCTGTTCACGTTGTCGGTCACGGTCAGGTCGACCCGGGTCCGATTCGGAGCGCTCGCCCGTGGGTGCCTCGTCGATCCGTGATCGGCGCCACTGCGCGGCTCGCGAGCCCCGCCGGAACCGGTGGTGGGGCTCCGTGGGAGAGGGGCGACGGGAAGCTCACCGCTGAGTCGCCCCGCTACGGTGCCCCGCTGATGATGCGGCCCGGAAGCGGCCGGGAACGCTGTGTCGTCATCCATACCGTTTCAGACCCCCAGACTCTCGTAGCCTGACGCTGATACCCCGAAACTGGGCCGTTCGGACCAGTCGCCGCGGTGGCCGCGACTGTGCGTACCCGCGACCAAACGTTGTGCACATGATTCTGCATGCACCATCCGCACATGCCCATGCGGATGGATCGTATGCGCAGTCACCCGTTCAACGATAGGGGGTCAATCGGATTTTTGGCGCGCCAGCTCCGGGTACCCAGGAGAAATCACCCGAACGGAGGGTCTCCGAAACGGTACGGACCGTGTTCAGCTGCGGCTGGTGGGGAACTTCTTCTGAGCGTCCTGTAGTGACTTGGCCGTGACGGTACCGCTACCGGCCGCGATCAGGATGGCGATAATGTCCATGGTGGGCCCACCCATGGTGAACAACCACGCGATGACCGAGGCAGCGGTAGTGCCACCCGCCAGTGCCCAACGGCCACGCACGTACTCCGCGATCCGGCCGCCACCCGCGCGCTGTGTCGCGGCGTTGTTCAGCATCGCCAGGTACCCCAGGTGCCCGAGTGAGGCCACCACGCCCGCGATCGCGATGATCACGGCGATCAGATTGATGATGAAACCCATGACTCCAGTGTGCCCTTAACGTGTGGTTGTCGGATCGGGGGAAACCCTGATTTCGGGTCGACCGGTTCGGGTAGGATGTCATTGCCCCAGTCGGCCGCGCCCGAGGTTGAGCAGCGCCATGGCGAGTTGCCGCCCCTCGGGGCCGAGCTCCCGGTAACGGGCCAACACGTCCATCTCGCGGTTGTAGACAATGCGGGGGCCGCCCGCCGCCATCCGCGCGGAGCCGATCTCCCGAGATACCTCGGCCCGGCGCTTCACCAACCGGAGGATCTCGTCGTCCAGCGAGTCGATCTCGCTGCGCAGCGCATCCGTGTCCGGAGTGTCCTCGGTGTCGTGATCCTGGGTCTGCATTGCGACTCCTTCTCGATCGGATCGTCATCGGGTGTGAGTCCGTGAATCCGTCCGACCCGGAACAACGAAAGCCCCGGGTCCGGCGGACTCCGGGGCTTGCCTCGTGTGGTGTGCGCGCTACGCGATCACGGGAACCGGAGTCCGGGTCCCGTAGAAAAATCGGAAGGCGTGGCGCGTCATCGGCACCAGTATGCCACACCGCATGCGTTGTTGGCACTACCCGGTAGCGTGAATGCTTGATGAGCGCCCTTTTCGAGTTCCCCGCAGACGGTGATGGCAGTACCGCCTCTTTTTCGCGGCATTCCCACGACGAGCTGTTGACTGATCTCAACCCCGCGCAACGGGCAGCGGTGGAACACGCCGGTTCGCCGCTGCTGGTGGTTGCCGGCGCGGGTTCCGGCAAGACAAGGGTGCTGACCCGACGCATCGCGTATCTGCTCGCGACGCGGGATGTCCAGCCCGGTCAGGTCATGGCGATCACCTTCACCAACAAGGCCGCCACCGAGATGCGCGAACGGGTGGGGGAACTCGTCGGGCACCGGGTCAATGCGATGTGGGTGTCGACGTTCCACTCGATGTGCGTACGGATGCTGCGCCGTGAGGCAGGAACATTCGGGATTTCCTCGAACTTCTCGATCTACGACGCCGACGACAGCAAACGGTTGCTGAACCTCGTCACGCGGGACCTCGAGCTGGATTCCAAACGGTATCCTGCCCGCAGTCTGGCCGGGTACATCTCGAACTGGAAGAACGAGCTCCTCGACCCGGTCGAGGCCGCGGAACAGGCCGGCAGTGATTTCGAGCGCAGAGCCGCCGAAGTGTACGAGGCGTACCAACGCAGGCTCGGCACGGCCAATGCGTTCGATTTCGACGATCTGATCATGCGAACGGTTCAGCTGCTGCGTGCGTTCCCCGAGGTCGCGGAGCACTATCGGCGGCGGTTCCGGCACGTGATGGTGGACGAGTACCAGGACACCAATCATGCGCAGTACGTCCTGGTACGCGAAATCGCCGGTACGCGTACCAGCGACTCCGGCGTCGAACCCGCCGAGCTGTGTGTCGTCGGCGACGCGGATCAGTCGATCTACGCGTTCCGTGGTGCCACGATCCGCAACATCGAGGAGTTCGAACGGGATTTCCCGGGAGCCCGCACGATCGTGCTGGAGCAGAACTACCGGTCCACGCAGACCATTCTCGCCGCGGCGAACGCGGTGATCGCACGGAACAGCAACCGCCGTGACAAGCGGTTGTGGACAGCCGAGGGGGAGGGGCAGCAGCTTGTCGGCTACGTCGCCGACAACGAACACGACGAGGCCGCCTTCGTGGCCGGCGAGATCGATGAGTTGGTCGACGGCGGTGAGCTCGGATACGACGACATCGCTGTGTTCTACCGAACCAACAACCAGTCGCGTGCCATCGAGGAAGTGTTCATTCGCTTCGGACTGCCCTATCGCGTCGTCGGCGGTGTTCGCTTCTACGAACGACGTGAGATCAGGGATGTGCTGGCTTACCTCCGGTTGCTCGACAACCCGCAGGACACGGTCAGCCTGCGGCGGATCCTGAATGTTCCCAAACGGGGGATCGGGGACCGGGCCGAGACCGTTGTGGTCAACTACGCCGAGCGGGAACGGATCTCGTTCGCCGCGGCGTTGCGGGCCGCGGCGAACGACGGTGTCCCGGAACTCAACACCCGCGCCCGGAAAGCGATCGGCGGGTTCGTCGAGCTGCTCGACGGTTTGCACGAGATGGTCGCCACTGGTGCGGAGGTGGCAGAGGTGGTCGAGGCCGTGCTGGAACGCACGGGGTATCGAGCCATGCTCGAACAGTCGGACGATCTGCAGGACGCTTCCCGATTGGAGAACCTCACCGAGTTGGTGACGGTGGCCCGGGAGTTCACCGAGACGGCCACGACAACGAGCGGTACCGCGGACGCGGCCGGTGACCGCGAGTCCGACGACACTGACTCGGATGACACCGAGTCCGACGACGAGGACGAGGTCGCGGAGTCCGATGGTGCAGCCCCGGCGGGCTCGTTGGCGGCGTTCCTGGAACGAGTCGCCCTGGTTGCCGACACCGATTCGATTCCCGCCCCCGATGAGGCCGGGCAGCAGGACGAGACGTCCGAGCAGGGGGTGGTCACACTGATGACGGTGCACTCTGCCAAGGGGCTCGAGTACCCCGTGGTTTTCGGGATCGGTTGGGAGGACGGGATCTTCCCGCATATGCGTTCGCTGGGGCAGGACGCGGAGTTGGCCGAGGAGCGCAGGCTCGCGTATGTGGCGTTGACGCGTGCGCGCCGTGCGGTGTACGTGACCAGGGCCGTGACGCGTTCTGCGTGGGGACAGCCGATGAACAACCCCGCTTCGCGCTTCCTCGAGGAGATTCCCACGGAACTCGTCGACTGGCGTCGTGAGGCGGAGGTCGGTGATGCCACCGCGGCGCCTCGGGGTGCCAGTACGTGGGGTGGTGCCGGTTCCGCGGGGGCGGGTGGCTCAGGGGGCGGACCGAGAGCCACTACGTCGAAGGACTGGAAGGACACCGTGGCGATGAAACTCGATGTCGGTGATCGGGTGAGCCATGACAAGTACGGTCTCGGTACCGTCGTGGCGACGGAGGGGGCAGGCAGCCGTGCCACGGCCACGGTCGATTTCGGTGCGGCGGGCAAGGTTCGCCTGATGTTGATCGGCAGCGTGCCGATGGTGAAGCTGTCCTAGTGTGAGACTCCCGGTGAGGCCTACGGTGTGACGTCACTCCGGCGGCCGTCGTCGGCGGGTTGGGACGGGCGCCGGACCGGAACCCGTAGCCCGGCCTGGCCGCAGGCGTCGTCCGGCGCAACGGATTCGAATGAGTGGATTGGAACTGGCGTTCGCCTCGGCGCGCTGTTATAGTCGAACGCGTGTTCGATAACGCTCGACGTCCGGTCAGCAGTCCCAGACAGGCGGGAGGTGGGGTGCGTGGTGTATGGGGAGCGTCGGCGCAGGAACTCGTGGAGTCGGACGTCACAGGGGAGGGGGTCACGGACGCGGGAGAGCCCGGAGGTCCATGCTCGTTCGGGAGCGTGGTCCGAGTTACTGGTGCGGGCGGTGTGGGAATACCTGGGAGAGTCGAGCGCGATGGCCGACCGTACGGAGGGGTCGGCTGCTGCGGAAATCGACAGGTTGGTGTCCGCATGGCAGGCGTTGCTGCGGTTGCACGATCCCGATTCAGTCCGGTGCGGGTGTCGTCGGTCCCGCCTGTCGCGTTCGGCACGCTTGTGCGACGTGTGGCAGATAGCGTTCGCCTACTTCGTGCGCGCACGCTAGAACTTCGACGCGGAGTTGGCCCGGCAGTCGGATCGATGCTGTGTGTGGACAGCGCCGCACAGGATTCCGAACCAGTGCTCCGCGCCGACTATTGCTTCATCGGCATTGCCACGTTGGTGGTGTCGGGAAAGGCTCAGAGGTCGACGCCCCGCTGGCTGAGCCAGGGGAGCGGGTCGATCTTCTTGCCTGACGGGTTCCACACTTCGAAGTGCAGATGTGGCCCGGTCGACTGACCCCGGGAGCCCATCTGCGCGATGACGTCTCCCGGCTCGACGTGCTGGCCGACGCTGACCGAGTAGCTCTGAATGTGCCCGTAGACATGGACGGTGCCGTCACTGAGCTGGACCCGGACCCACAGGCCGAAACCGCTGGCCGGGCCTGCCTCGACCACGGTGCCCTCGGCGGCGGCACGGATCGGGGTTCCGGTGGCGTTCGCGAGGTCGATGCCGTAGTGAGTGGTTCCCCATCGGCCGCCGAATGTCGAGCTGAGTTGGCCGTTGGCCGGAGCCACGAAATCGGGTTTCGCCGCTTCGCGGGCCTTCGCCGCCTCGCGCTGTTCGCGCTTTTCCGTGATCTGGTCGCTCTTGGCCAGCTGCTGCGCCTCGGCCTCGGCCTCGTCGCCGGAGGTCGTTTGTTGTCCGGTGGCCAGCAGGGTCGGGGAGCCTTTGATGGCGTTGTTTCCGTTTCCGCCAACTCCGATGGCGGAAGTCGCGTAATGAGCGTTCGCCAGTGGCGTCACATCGGGTGAGGAGGAACCGGAATCGGAGGATTGATCGTCTTGCAGGTTTTGCCCAGCGGCTGCGGCGGCGAACGCGCCGGTTGCTATCGCAGCGACCATGACGCGGCCGCGGAACGCCGAAGACGGGGCGGGTAGGCGGTGTGCGCCGCGTACCCGTAGCTCGGACTTACTGCGCGCGTCGTCGATTGTCGCGGCAGTGGCCTGACCGCCGGGGGAACGGTGTCTAGCCAAAACGTGGGGCCTTCCGTTGCTCGGGGGAGCCACGCTACGGACACCGGGCCGGGGAACCCGGTGAGTGATTGTTCGGGGCAATCACTCGCGATCCTTGGCAGGACCTGTCCGTTTCGTGACCGGACCGTAATGGGACCGCTGGAGATTAACGAAACGGCACAGCGTGGATCAAG
>Ga0079226_10003281_pt1 | contig 12420 bp, 17 predicted proteins | sample Poulit2014_FD_76345 | JGI IMG/M metagenome (GOLD analysis project Ga0079226, IMG submission 76345) | Agricultural soil microbial communities from Georgia to study Nitrogen management - Poultry litter 2014 | ecosystem: Environmental > Terrestrial > Soil > Agricultural land | place: USA: Georgia... | reverse complement strand
TTCTTCATATCAGTACCGCCTTGTTTAGAAATTCTCTTATATACAGTATAATAGTTAAATCCTTAAACTACAATGGAAGTTGTAATAATGCGTACGGGAGGTGACCGCAATGCTTACACTTGTTGAATTCTGTTCTTCGAATATGCTGAAGGGGACCGAAGAGTTATACCGGACACTCGAGGAGGATCCGGAAATCGATGTTTTGGATTACGGATGCCTGGGCCACTGCGGTCTTTGCAGCAAGGCGTTCTTCGTCCTGGTGGAGGGCAAGATCGTCAGTGCCACGACACCTGAGAAACTGCTCGAGAAAATATACAAAAGAATAGATAAATTGAAGATTGAACAGGAATCCTGGTTCGAAGATTTGAGTTAGGGACCCGGGTTGATATATAATGAACTAAATGGAGGATTGATATTATGGCAATTGAATTGACTGAAAGTGCAGCATACGAAGTCAAGGACATGCTCAAACAGAATGATATGCCGGATGGATTCCTCAGATTCAAAGTCCAGGGCGGCGGATGCACAGGCCTGACTTACGGCATGGCAGCTGAGACGGAAAAACAGGAGCGCGATGAGGAATACGAATTCCACGGCGTCAGGGTCCTTGTTGATAAATATGATCTGCCGGTGATTGACGGTACTGTGATTGGATTCAAGCAGTCCCTCATGGGCGGCGGCTTTACGATTGATAATCCGAAGGCATCCCTCTCATGCGGGTGTGGTTCATCATTCCGTACGAAAGAGGTTGCCGGACAGCCCGGAGATTGTTAATTATTCATCTTAAATGGCTTGAAATATGTGAAGAAAATCGCTAATATTAGTAGTGACTAATATTAGCGATTTTTAAGTATGGCGTAAAAATCACTAACCCACTATTAATTGGAGAGAAAAGGTGACATATAATGAGTTTTGAGCGAAAGAAAATCCTCGTGCTTGGTGCTGGATATGCAGGCCTTCAGGCAGTTTCCAAATTGCAGAAATCACTGGGCCGCCAGGATGCGGACATCACACTCATCAATAAGAATGAATACCACTATGAAGCGACATGGCTTCATGAAACAGCAGCCGGAACAATCGACTGGGAAGACGGTGTATACCCAATCAGCAAAGTCGTGGATGCGTCAAAAGTCAAGTTCATCCCGGCAGAAGTGACGGCGATTCACAAAGATGAAAAACGTGTGGAAACGAACCAGGGCGATTTCGAATATGACATCCTCATCACTGCACTCGGTTTTGAAAGTGAGACGTTCGGAATCGACGGCATGGCTGAACATGCGCATTCCATCGTCAGCCCGCAGACTGCACTTGCTGCGCGCCATGAAATCGAAAAGAACTTTGCCAACTACAAAACTTCAGGAGCGGACAAGGATATTTCCATCCTTGTCGGCGGTGCCGGATTCACTGGCGTAGAATTCCTGGGAGAACTTGTGGAGAGTGTTCCTGAGCTGTGTGAGAAATACGGCATCGATTACAGCAAAGTGAAGATTACATGTGTGGAAGCAGCTCCGTCCATGCTGCCAATGTTCCCTGAAGAACTGACGGATTATGCGGTCAAGTATCTTGAGGACCGCGGTGCCAAATTCATGATTGGCACACCAATTGTGGCCGCAAACGAAGATGGCTTCATCGTCAAGGTTGATGATGAAGAACAGCAGCTGGAGGCGAGCAGTGTAATCTGGACTGCCGGCGTACGCGGCAGCAGTCTGATGGAAGAGTCATTCGACGGCGTAAAACGTGGACGCATCATCGTGAAACCGGACCTTACGATCGAAGGGTATGAAGACATCTACGCCATCGGGGATGTTTCAGCAGTGATGAACGGCGAAGGGGATGACGCACGCCCTTATCCGACAACTGCTCAGATTGCCATGCAGGCCGGCGAACATGTGGCGAAGAACATCGAACTTACGCTCAAAGGAGATAAGAAAGAACCATTCCAGTACGATGACAAAGGTACTGTATGCTCCCTTGGCTCCAAAGATGGCATCGGCATTGTCATGGGCCGTGAAATCAAAGGGAAGAAGGCAGCCTTCATGAAACGCGTGATTGATACACGGGCGGTCTTCAAGATCGGCGGACCGATGCTTGCTTACTCCAAAGGTAAATTCCTGTAATTCAATTGATAAGATCGGCATGGGTATTGATACAATGCCCATGCCTTTTTAATATGGAGGCAACAGATTTATGTCAATAGTTCAACTGGTAATATCCATGCTTCTGTTCTTTGTCCTGTTCTATGGCATCAGCTTTTTATTGAACATGATTCTGAAAGTGACATGGCTCATGGTCGGGGTCTATCCATTCATCGTACTGCTGATTGTAGATGGGATTTCGACGGCAGAATATTTTACGGATACAAAAGAGGCATTCAATACACTGGGCTCAAAACTTGCAAACCTGTATACTGCAGACATACTCATGCTCTCCGGCGGACTTGTCGGCACGATACTTGCTGGCATGACGATACGCTATCTCCGCAAGGCAGGGTACCAGATGTTCTAAGGGGGAATAACCATGAAATTCGACTACCGTGAAAGCTACGGGGCAACCAGCGCACCGCTTATCATCGGCCTGCCGGAGAATTACAGGCAGATGGATAACTTCGAGGAAGTGGATACACTGCTGAATGGCCTGACGGAGAGGATCGTCGGGCAGAAAGTCCTGTCATCAGAAGCCGGGAAGATTACAACGACGGGCATGATGATCCAGACAGACTACCGCAAAGTGATTGCTGTCGGGCTCGGACAGGCGGACAGCCTGGACCAGCCGGCCGTCCAGGAGCTATTTGGAAAACTGTTCCAATATCTGCAGGATACGGATACGAAGGAAGGGCAGCTGCTGCTCGATACATTTCCGTATGACAAAACGCTTCTTGCAGAGGCGATCGGACTCATGTCTGTCGTCAGCGTCTATGAATTTGAGTCGTACAGGGCGGACAGGGACGCTTCTTTCTCTGACCAGGCTGAACTTCTGATCACAGGAGTTGCGGATGTAAGAGGGGCGGTTGAGCGTGGGGAAGCGCTCGGACGCGGCATAGCGATGGCGCGGAGCTTCAGTGAAACTCCGCCGAACATCATGACGCCTGAACATATGGCGGAGAAGGTGGCGGAGATTTTCAGGGACCGCAAATACGTCTCCGGCAGGGTGAAGGACGATGAGGCGCTTGCCGGGGAGGGCTACGGTCTGATCACCGCAGTCGGCAAGGCATCCAAAGCTGCGCCGCGGCTCGTGACCATCGAGTACAAGCATCCATCTGCAGAATCCAGAAAGCCTGTGGCGCTGGTCGGCAAAGGGATCACTTATGACACCGGCGGCTATTCCATCAAGAGCAAGACGGGTATGCCGGGGATGAAGTATGATATGAGCGGCGCTGCGAACGTCGTCGGCATGATGCATGCGATAAGCGCGCTCGAGCTGCCGGTCCATGTAGTTGGTGTGATCGCCCTTGCTGAAAATATGGTCGATGGCAACGGCATGCGCCCGGATGATGTATATACGTCATACAACGGTGCCACCGTCGAAGTGAAGAATACCGATGCAGAAGGGCGCCTCGTCCTGGCGGATGCGGTATTCCATGCGTCACAGTATTCACCGAGCCTGATCATGGACTTTGCCACGCTCACAGGAGCGGTGGTCGCGGCACTGGGCACAGAGCGCACCGGCATTTTCACCAATAGGAGGACCGGTTTCCTCGAGCCTTTCTTTGAAATCTCGAAAACGACCGGCGAGGAGATCTGGCAACTGCCGATTACAGAAATCGAAGAGAAAAATGTGAAATCCTCGGCCATTGCGGACCTCACGAACCATGTGGAGCAGCCGGGCAGGGCATCTTTCGCGGCATGCTTCATCAAACAATTCACAAATGGCACTCCGTGGATCCACTTTGACATCGCAGGCACCGGCACGGTATCAAAACGCACACCATACGGCCCGAAAGGGGCGACGGGTGTCATGATCCATTCAATTGTGAAATATTTGGAGACGGGTGATGTGCATGAGTGACATGAACGGGCTCATCGATGTGCTCGGCATCCGTATCGTGCGTGAGGAAGCGGGAGTGATGGTCATGGAGATGCCGGTGACAGAAAAGGTTCTGCAGCCATATGGGTATCTCCACGGCGGCGCCAGTGTCGTGCTGGCAGAATCGGCGGCCAGCCTCGGCGCCGCCCGCCAGATTATGGACGATGAGATCACCTTCGGCATGGAAATCAACGCCAACCATATAAAAACCAAGCAGGACGGCGTAATCCGAGCCACAGCCAGTTGCCGCCACCAGGGCCGTTCATCCCAGATATGGGAAATTGAACTTACCGATGAAGCGGGCGACCTGGTGTGCCTCTCAAGGTGTACGATGGCAGTAAAGAAAAAAAGATGATTCTGTAAAGACGTGGAGGGTCCCGGCAGGGATCCTTCTTTTTTGCATGAAAATATGAGGCTGGGCATAAGTCCTGAAGATATATAAAAATAATCGATTATACTTTAAAAGCCGGACGTTAGACTTCCAGGGGAATAGTATCTGCGTGAGACTACAGGCTCACGCGATGCCCCAGAAAAGCTAACGTCCGGCTTATTTATGACGGGAATAGTTTTGTCCCAGCCTCATATTTTTAATTCTCAGGTTCTCTGTTCTCAAGGTCGGGTCTGCGTTTGCCTTCGATGATTACGCGTTCCCCGTGGCCGCCGTCCGGCGCGCCTGTTTCATCACGCTTCAGCTCGTTCAATATCGTCAGCTGATAAGGTTCCACATCCGCGTGGAAGGCACTTCTTGCGAGAAGGTGTGCCCCCACAGGAGCGGTGATGAAGATGAAGACGACAGCAAGCACAAGCTCTGTATCCACATAGCCTTCCACATACCAGAAGTAGAGGAAGGTGCCTGTCATCATCATCATGACGCCGAGTGTGGAGCTTTTGGATGCGGCATGAAGTCTCGTGTACATATCCGGCAGGCGGATCACACCGATGGCGGCGACAAAGCCGAAGAAAGCGCCCCCGAGGATGAAGAATGCGATAATACTACTCATCACTATTTCTATCATATTGGATGATCACGCCTTTCTCCAGGAATTTCGCAAAAGCGATTGTGGCGATGAAGGCAAGTATGCCGATGAGCAGCACCACGACGAGCAGGTAGGTCGTCTTAAGCATCATCGCCGTCAGCGCAATCATGCCCATGAGCAGGATGCCGAAGGCATCAAGCGCCACAAGTTTGTCGTGCAGCGTCGGACCTTTCAGCATGCGGTAGACCATGCCGAGCATGGCGAACGCCAGGACGATGACAGAGAAGATGATGACGACATCAAGGAATGTATTCATGGTTTCGCCACCTCTTTGATTTCATTTTCAAATGCTGATTTTATATTCTCGATCTCCTCATCGGCACTTCTCAGATCCACCCCATGGATGTATATGGTCGAGTGATCATCGGATATGGCGACAACCACTGTTCCTGGTGTGAGGGTGATGAGGGATGACAGCAGGACGACTTCCCAGTCTTCCTCAAGATCACATGGGTAGGCGTAGAAACCGGGGTGGACATCAATCTTCGGATTCAGTACGATTTTGACGACATCGATGTTCGCCTTCACCATTTCGATGATGAAGATGAAGAACAGTCTGACGATGCGCCACACACGTTTGATGTAGAAGGAGCCCGGGAGGAACCGGCGCAGCAGGAATACTGCGGCAAGTCCCATGATATAACCTGTGGCGAAGGATGCTACGCTGAATTCAGAGCCCATGAACATCCACAGTACAGCAAGGAGCAGATTGATCAGTATTTGTAATGGCATCTATTCCACCTCCGTTAAATAGCCGGCATAAGTCGCCGGGTCATGGAATGACAGGGCCGCCATCTCGAATAATGGGTAAAGGAGGTCGGCGGCAAGACCGAACGCCACGGATATGATGACAAGTCCGATGGAAGAGAACAGGAGCTTGTCGCTCTTGATGGCCCGGAGACTGCCTGCTGCAGGGGTTTCCCTCCAGAATACGTTCATGAAGATCCTGACTACTGAAATAAGCACCGCAAGGCTTGACAGGAGTACGATGAGGCCGGCGATGTAATGGTCATTGCCGAAGGCGGACTGGACGATGAAGAGTTTGCCGTAGAATCCGGACAACGGCGGTACTCCCGCAAGCGCAAAGCCGGCGACAAGGAACATCCAGCCTGTGACCGGATGGCTCCTGATCAGTCCGCCGAGCCGGCTGCTATCCGATTCGCCGGTCCTGTATATGATGAAACCGACAAGCATGAACAGTGCGGCCTTGATGATCATATCGTGGATCAGGTAGTACATCGCACCGATGGTGCCCGTCTCATCCATCAGGGAGAAGCCGACGATGATGACGCCGACTGCAATCAGTATGTTGTAAATGATTATCTTTTTCATATCCGTGTATGCAAGTGCCCCGATTGAACCCGTGATGATGGTGAGCAATGCCAGAAGCAGCAGCACCTGATGGGTAAACGCCTGGTTTTCAATGAAGAAAAGGCTGTATGTCCTGGCAATCGCGTAGACGCCGACTTTGGTCAACAGTGCACCGAACAGTGCGATTATCGGCATCGGCGGGGCATAATATGAACCCGGGAGCCAGAAGAACAGCGGGAAAAGGCCGGCTTTCGTAGCAAATACGAACAGGAAAACCACAGCAAGGACCGTTATGATTACCATGTTGCCGTCATAATCTTCAAGCTTCAGGTAGATATCCGCCATGTTGAGTGACCCGGTCACGGAATAGAGATAGGCGAGACCAAGAACGAAGAAGTTCGAAGAAATAAGGTTGACCAGCAGGTATTTGAAGCCTTCCTGCAGCTGTATTTTGGTGCCGCCCATCGTAATCAGTACATAGGATGCAAGCAGGAAAACTTCAAAGAATACGAACATGTTGAATATGTCCCCGGTCGAGAAAGCCCCATTGACGCCGGCGATCATGAACAGCACCATGGGATAGTAGAAGTACTTCTCCCGTTCGATGCCGATCGACTGGAACGAATATACCACGATCAGGAATGCAATGATAGCCGTGGTCAGGAGGAGCAGGGCTGCCGCCATGTCGATGACGATGCTGATTCCAAACGGTGCCACCCAGTCACCGAGGAATGTGACAATCGTCCCGTTCCGGTAGATGTATAGGACCAGCCAGACGGCTGAAAGTATCATAAGGAGTCCTGAAATTCCTGAGACAACTCTGTGCCAGATTGGACGCTTTCCCATGAATAACATGATGATCCCGGCGAAAAAGGGGATCATTATAGGTAGTAGGGGCAGTATGTTAGTCGTCATGTGGAACTCCTTTCATTTCTTCTACATTATCTGTACCGAGCTCCCTGTACATCCTTAGAGCAAGTACGAGAATGTAGGACGTAAGTGCAAAAGCGATGACAATCGCGGTCAGGATCAGTGCCTGGGGCAGGGGATCGGTATATGAGGATACCTCCGGATCGAGGACAGGGACGTTCCCCTGTTTCAGCCGGCCCATTGTCAGGAGCATCAGATGGACTCCATGTGACAGCAGGGCTGTGCCGATGATGATTCTGATTATGCTTTTTGAGAGCATCATGTATACAGATGAACCGATCAGTATACCGCTCAGTATAATCGTTATCAGTTCCATCAATCATCCTCCTCTGCAATGAGTTTGATGATGAGGAGCGCTGTCCCTGCAACTGTAAGGAACACTCCGACATCGAAGATCACTGCGGAGTGCAGTGCCACTTCACCGAACACCGGCACGGTGATGTATGTGTGCTGGTGTGTGAAGAACGGTGTGCCGAACAGAAATGAAAGTGTCGGCAGACCGGCGGCAAAGACAAGGCCAACCGCAATCAGGATTCTGAAATCGATTGGAAGTATCTTTGCCACTGTCTTCTGATCATATGCGATCATCAAAAGGATGATTGCGGCCGCTGCCAGCAGGCCGCCGACGAAGCCGCCGCCCGGAGTATAGTGACCCGCAAAGAATAATTTGAATGCGAACAGGATGATGATGAAGAAGATCACTTTGGAAGTGAACTGCAGGAAGACATCATGGACCTGTTTTTGTACCTTGCTATATCCTGCTTTCTTCAGCGTGCTCTTCATTGTCTTCATCCTTTCTGGTTAGTTTCAGTTTCATCAATGTGTAAATGCCGATGCCGGCGATGCCAAACACAAGTGTCTCAAACAATGTATCAAAACCACGGAAGTCGACGAGTATGACGTTGACCATGTTACCGCCTGCGGCAAGTTCATACACGTTCTCGATGTGGAATTCGCTGATTGGTTCGAACATCCTTCCTGAGAAGGCGGAAATGCCGAACAGGATGACGAGAATACCGACTCCGGCCGAAACGATGAAGTTTGTGAACTTGAACCGCATGCGTTCCTCGTGCCTGCTTTTCTTAGGAAGGTGATAGAAGCAGACCAGGAAAAGGGCTGTCGTCACCGTTTCTATCGCAAGCTGCGTCAGAGCGAGGTCAGGTGCCCTGAAGAATACGAAGAAGAGTGCCATCGAGAAACCGATGGAACCGAGCATTATGATGGACACCATGCGCGAACGCGTTATAAGGATGACGGCTGTTGCAATGAGTACTATAAGGCTGATGATGACTTCCTGTATGCCTACAGGTGCAAAGCCGCTGAAGTCCATATTGAAGCCTGAATTTATGAGCGTTATGATTCCCATCACGATGAAGAAGCCGAATATATAGACCAGATAGTTGCGGATGTAGCCTGTCATATAGCCGTTGGTGACTTTCTCAGATCCGATGCGGCTGTACAGAAGTCCCTGATCATAAAGGTAATTGAGTGTAAATTGCTCTTTATGATAGTTGTAGATGAACATCCACCTGTCCCTGAAATAGAACATCACAGAACCGATGATGACAACGGCTACTGTCGCCCAGAGTGCAGGGTTGGCGAAACCATGCCACATCGCAAGGTGTGTGCCGAGCGGTTCGGCGCTGTCCATGATGCCCATGGCTGCCGGGTCGATGATCGTTGACGACAGCACGTTCGGGAACAGCCCGAAGACGATGACAAGCAGCGACAGGATCGCCGGGGAAATCAGCATTAGCACCGGAGCCTCATGAGGTTCTTTCGGTGTATCGTGTGTACGTTTACCGAGGAAGATGCCGTAGATGATCAGTATGGAATAGATGAATGTGAAAATGCTTCCGACAACCGCAACAAGCGGGATGAGAAAGTCCACGCTCGCCATGGCTCCGAAGTCCGCTTCCAGCACGGTGATCATGGCTTCCAGGAACAGTTCTTTGGAAAGGAAGCCGTTGAATGGCGGCAGGCCGGCCATCGACAGTGCCGTAATGACTGTCAGGGTGAATGAAACCGGCATGATGGTAAGAAGACCGCCGAGGCGCTTCATGCTCCTTGTGCCGGCTTCATGGTCGACGATGCCGGTGATCATGAACAGTGCACCCTTGAATGTTGCATGGTTGATCGTATGGAACACTGCTGCAACGACAGCCACTGTAAACAGTTCGTCCTGTGCGCCTGTTGCAAGGCTCAGTGCCCCGAGTCCAAGGAGACTCATGATGAGGCCGAGCTGTGAAACAGTGGAGAAAGCGAGTATCGCTTTAAGGTCATCTTTCTTGATGGCATTGAAGGACGCCCAGGCCATCGTAAACAGGCCGACGATAAGGATTGTCCATACCCAGAGGTTTGAAAAGGCAAACAGCGGGGTAAAACGTGCGACAAGATAGATTCCCGCCTTGACCATAGTGGCGGAGTGCAGATATGCACTGACGGGAGTAGGAGCCTCCATGGCATCCGGCAGCCAGATGTAGAATGGGAACTGTGCGGATTTCGTAAATGCGCCGAACAGGATGAGTACGATTGCGAATGGTGCAAGTGGGCTTTCCTGGATCTGCGGCAGGGCATCTATCATCCCTCTGATGCTGAAAGTGCCTGTAATCAGGTAGAGGGTGATGAATCCACCGAGCATTAGGAAGCCGCCGAACATCGTGATGATCATCGACTTTAGGGCACCGTACAACGAGCGATCGCGGGTGGTCCAGAATGCGATGAGCAGGAAACTGGAGATTGATGTCAGTTCCCAGAAAAGATAAAGCATGATTACGTTGTCATTGAGCACGATGCCGAGCATCGCGGTCATGAACATGAGCAGAAAAACATAGAAGTTACCGAGGTTCTCCTTCTCGGAGAGGTAACCGATTGAATATAGGACGACGAGCGTCCCGATTCCTGATATCAGTATGGCGAACAGAAGCCCGAGTCCATCTATGTAAACATCGAAATTCATACCGATCCTCGGCATGAACTGCATTGTTTCATGTATCACCTGTCCATTCATCACCCGGGGAATCAGGGTGAACAGATAGATGACAATCAGGAGTGGTACAGGCAGGACGAACCAGCCCAGGTGTATACGTCTGTAATACCTGTAGAGCGTGCCGATGAAAACGGCGGCAATGACAGGCAGCAGAATCGCCAGATGTATTAACGTCACTGTGTGACCTCCTTCGTCATTGTACAAATTTTTGCACATTATATAGTAAATTATACATGAAACACCAGGTTAAATAAATGTATAGGGATTGAAAATAAATAAAATCACTGTATAGTATAAATAGGAATAAAAGGAATTGGCGTCACAAAATTTTCATATTTTCATTCATGAAATTGAAACGTTTGAAACTTTAGGAGGATTAGAATGGCATTCCCACAGTTGAACAATGAAGTGCAGGAAAATGAAGTGAAGGCGGTCATCCATACAAACCATGGAGACGTAACCGTCAAACTCTTTAAGGATATCGCCCCGAAAACAGTGGAAAACTTTACGACACATGCGAAAAACGGCTACTATGACGGCCAGATTTTCCATCGTATCATCAAAGATTTCATGATCCAGGGCGGCGACCCGACAGGAACAGGAATGGGTGGAGAAAGCATCTACGGCGGCTCATTCGAAGATGAGTTCTCCACAGAGGCATTCAACCTCTACGGTGCACTCTCAATGGCGAACGCAGGACCGGGTACAAACGGCAGCCAGTTCTTCATCGTACAGCTGAAAGAAGTTCCTTCCCAGATGCTGTCACAGCTTGAAGGGGCAGGCTACCCTTCGGAAATCATCGATGCGTATACCGAGCATGGCGGCACACCGTGGCTCGACCAGCGCCACACGGTTTTCGGCCATGTCATAGACGGCATGGACATCGTAGAGAAGATTGCAGATGTTGAAACGGGCGCACAGGACCGTCCTGTCGAAGATGTAGTCATCGAAAACATCGAAGTGAAGTGATGGAAGAATAGTTTGACCAGGGGCAGAGCCGGGAGGTTCTGCCCCTTTTTATGTCCGTCAAAGGGGTTTTCCGGACATGGTGGAAGTCGCGGTGTCCGCCAAAGGAACCTGTGGCCTGTAATTTTTACAGCATATCTCTTCCGGAATTTCAACAGTTAAGTCTGAAACGCTCACAAAATAGTCATGAATCGGGTGGGACATGGCGGGATATTCTTTGTTATAATCTATTGAGATAAAGGTGAGTGATTAACTATGATGGAGTTTCTTTATTTCCCGGAGGACAAGACTGAATATATCCCGGCTTTCCTGACGCTGGCCATCTGTATCCTGCTGGCCTATATCGTATTCCGCCTGGTCAAAAAATATTCCAGGAAGCAGGAAGAGAAAATGAAGGCGTTTGAGCAGCAGGTGCTGAAACAACTGGATGAGAAAGACCATGATAAGTCCCGAAGGTAATGTCTTGCTGTACAGGCTTCTTGGAAGATGGTATCCTGCGGCCGCCGGTATGCCCGACGGTGAGGATTTCGACTTTGACAGTGAAATCTATGACAGCATGGATATGATTTTCAGGCACAGGGGAGATGTGGAAAAAGCGAGTGCCGGAGTACAGGATGTGTTCCGCTTTTCATTTGAAAAGACGGTGCCTATCGGAGAAATCAGACCGGTTGTAATTGAAGCCTTTGAAATCATCGAACTTTATAAAGAACCGTGACGCAGGCAGTGCTTCCGTAGTGAAGTGCTGGACTGCGTTTTTCATATGCCGCATTCCCCGTCAATGATTAGATAATCGTTGTTCAATATGATAAAATAATCATTGCGTATGTACTACCGAAAGTAAGCGGGGTAATATAAGTGGCAAAAAATTATCGGAAAGGCCAGTTCGTCAAAGTGAAAGTGACTGGCATCCAGCCGTATGGCGCTTTTGTCAAAACCCCTGATAATCAAGAAGGACTTATTCATATTTCGGAAGTGATGAACGATTATGTCCATGATGTAAACCAGTTTCTGTCGAAGGGCCAGATTGTAAAAGCGAAGATATTGAGCGTGGACAAGCATGGCAAACTGAACCTTACATTGAAGGAGAATGAATACTTCAAAAGCGAGGAAAGGAAACGGGACAGGCGGTCTGTTCTGGAACAGATCCGGGAGACGGAGAAATAT
>Ga0079226_10003280_pt1 | contig 12422 bp, 4 predicted proteins | sample Poulit2014_FD_76345 | JGI IMG/M metagenome (GOLD analysis project Ga0079226, IMG submission 76345) | Agricultural soil microbial communities from Georgia to study Nitrogen management - Poultry litter 2014 | ecosystem: Environmental > Terrestrial > Soil > Agricultural land | place: USA: Georgia... | reverse complement strand
AACTGCGCCAGTCGGTCAAGGAAGACCGGAAGTACGCGGGACCTCAGGGCGAACTCAACCTGGTCGAGGTCTACCGCGACGGCAACGTCTATCAGGACATCCCTGAAGACACCTGGTACATCGCCTTCGGCTGGTACATGCACGACATCTTCGGGAAGTCATTCAACATTCCGTTCCACCCGAATCTGCGCCCGATCCTGCTGTCGGTGTTCGTGCGCTATCCCGAGATGCTCTCGCCCGACGCCATCGCCTACCTGAAGAAGTACGGACCGGTCGGCTGCCGCGACTGGCAGTCGGTCGCCGTGCTGCGCGCAGTCGGCGTGCCCGCGTTCTTCTCCGGTTGCCTGACCACCACTGTTGACACACTTTTCCCGGCCCCCGCTGCCGATCGTCGTTCGGGCACGTTGCGCGTCGATTGGATGAAAGACGCAAAGGGACCGAAGAAGAAGCAGACCGTCACGGCGATTCGAGACAAGTCATTCCCGGAGAACCTGGAACTGGCACGCAACTGGGTGGCCGACTACGCATACAAATACAAGCACGTCCTCACCTCCCGTCTGCACGCCAACCTCCCGGCTCGCTCGGTCGGTGCCGATGTCGAATTCGAGCCCAAGAACAAATCCGATTCCCGGTTCGGTGGACTAATTGGAATCAATGAGGCCGAGTTCGACACTATTCGCAACGGCATCCTCGACAAGCTCTCGGTCCTCATTCCACTCATCGCCACGGGAGCCTCCGAAGACGAGATCTACTCGAAGTGGGTGGAGATCACGGCTGACGATATGGCTGCGGCCGATGAATACCTGGCTAAAGCCGAGCTTCCCGTATCAGATTCAGCAGCCATTGCCGCAGCAGTGGACGGAGTCGACCTCCCTACAGCCGACTCGAATACCACCGATATCTTCATGACAGTGGCAAAGGGAGAAGCCTCGCTGGTTTCACCGGCGATCGTCTCCATCGACGAACACGCCACCGCGAACTACCGAGTATGGCTGCCTTCCGACGCGGTCAACGAGGCCCAAGCAGACGAGATCCGATCGAACCTGTCCAAGGGAACGATCGAGTTTCTGCCACCAGTGTCGTTCGCCGGCACAGTCAACGAACCCGAATTCATACAGGCTCTGCTGCCTGCGTTGTTCTCCGACCATGAACGGCTCATCGTTGTACCCGCGGCTGCGGAGATCTCTGCCGATATCGGAGAACTCTCATCTGTCGAATTCGGAGAATCACTGCTTGCGGCCAAGCACGATATCCGAAAGCTCCGTTCGAGTGGACTGACCCTGATGCGGAGGATCGCGAGTTCATTCGGCGACGACCATGTTGGTGCGCTCGACTTCGTATTTGCCAGTCATGCGGGTTTGAATGAAGATTTCGTCCCCTTCGACTCGCAAGTCGTTGTGCTCAACCTCGAGGCGCTGCGCCGCGAAAGGGTCGCCGAACGCGTCATCGGGCTGATGACAGACCGCGGAGTCAGCTATGCCGATGCGCTGCCGCTGATCGTCGGGGGACACTATTCAGAGATCGACGGTGAGTGGAACGTCCGGGCACAGTGGGAAGCCGAAGACCGTCCCAAGCTCGTCAATTGGCAACGTCAGGGTCGGTATTTCGGACAGATGGCTCTGTCTCGTTGATCTCCGTCGCTGACATAGTTGCCACCAGCTGAAGCTGAGGAAAGGTACCATTCGTGAGTCTGACTGCTCGCAAATCACACAGCGTCTCAGATGTCTCAGCGGCCACTGAAGATTCCGCTCCTATGCTGGGGACGGACGCGGTCCACGTGTACAACGTGCTGTGGGGAATTCCGGAGTCGATGGGCGGAATGACGACCGCGGCTCTTCGCCGGATTCGGAGTTTCCAGACGTATGGAAATTCGCTGTCGCAGACAATTCTGACGTTCAGCCCCCGAATGGACACCGACGAAATCCGAGGTCGTCTGGTCACACAGGGGAAGATGCGAGACGACGTTGACCTCGTCAACATCTGGCAGGAGCTTCGGAGCCGGACAGCGTCTGAGCTTTCGGACATCGTGGGTGAGCCTGTGCGTGCCCCGCTGCCGCCAGAAGATGGTGAACTCGAGAACATCACCGCGTTCTATGACGCGTTCCGCAACCCGAGTACGGGGAAGGTCATCCGTCGCAACTATCTGCGGGGAGACGGAAGTCTTCTGCTCGTCGACGTTGAGGATGCGAAACTCGGCCGGAGGTTCGTCTTGCACTCTCCCGGCGGAGAACCCCTCGCTGAATGGCGGCGTCCGCGAGACTTCTACAATGCCTGGATCTCGTCGGTGGTGACGGAAGTCCCCGCCGTTGTCATCATCGACGAGAAGAAGGTCAGCGAGTTTATCCATGAGATCCCGGAACGTGATTTCAATCTAGTGTTGTTCGTTCATGGCACTCACCTGCGCCATCCGTGGAATGGCGACCATGGACAGATTCTGCCGCGGCGGCTGGACACTGTGCGCAACCTCGACCGCTTCGACTTTGTCGGCGTGCAGACTCAACAGCAGGCCGAGGCGATCAGAGCCATTGGCTTCGCCGATGACAATCTGCGCTTGCTCACGGGAGAGTTGCCTTCCGCCGCGATGCTGTCTGAACCTCCGATGCGTCGCGAACCGAATAACGCCGTGATGATCGCCAATCTCGTCGAGCTCAAGCGCGTGGACCATCCGATTCGTGCAGTGGCGAAGCTCCGGGACCGTGGACTCGACGTCTCGTTGACAGTGCTCGGTGAAGGGCCGGAGAGACCACGTTTGGAGCAGCTCGTCGAGGACCTGGACCTCGGCGATCGCGTCAGCCTGCCCGGCTATGTTCTCGATGTTCCCGAACGGTTGAAGTCAGCGTCGTTCTCCATGCTGACGAGTACGAGTGAGGGGCTTCCACTGTCGATAATGGAGGCCATGGGCGCTGGGTGTGTGCCCATCGTCTATGACATAACCTATGGTCCTCGCGATCTGATTGATCAGGGCCGCAACGGGTTCATCACCCCGTTCGGCGACGTGGATGCTCTGGCTGACCAGATCGAGGAATTCCTGTCACTGGACGAAGCGCACGTCGAAAGCATGCGGCGAGCGGCGATTGATACTGTTGCGCGTTACCTGCCGGAAACCGGATATCGACGGTGGAAGAAGGTCCTCGAGGAATTGCGACTCACTCGTCTGCCTGACGTGCAAGAGGGTGAGCAGGCGCCTGCGATCGAGGCAAAGCGGCTCCGTGCAGTGGCAGCACCGGGTGGAACTCGACTCGAAATCGAGCTCGATCAGGTCCATCGCACGGTTGCTGAGGACCTGCAACTGGTCGTCGCGGGGCGTGTCCTCAGCACTTTCTTCATCTGTGGTGAGCCCGAAATCTCGGCTCGTCGCTTCGGGCGCCGATTGGTTCTCGCCTTCGACATCGACCATGAGAGCTTCTCCGAATCAGCCGGAGTGACCTTCGACGTCTATCTGCGACGCTCGCACGATCTGTGGACGGCAAAGCGACGAATCAGGACTCCGAAACATTTCCGCCCGTCGCGCAGTGACGGCTGGGAGTGGTACCAGACGAAACATGGGTATTTGTCGGTCCGACCCCGACGATAACCGGGCGCGGCAGCAACTCTTACTCGTCGTTGGATTCAGCGTTGGTGCTTTCCGAATGGAAGCTTTTCAATGCGACAGTGCGATCCGCGATGAGCCGGGACACAGCTTCAGTGAACAGGACGGTTGACGAGCCTTTCTCACCTTCACCGAAGTAGTGGCTGCGGAGCTGGAAGCGTGCTTCCGCTGCCGCATCGTTGATCAGCATTTCGGTGAGCATCGCGCCCACACCGGCGACAGTCGACTGGTCGATGATGGGTGTAGCTCGGCTTATCGGCGCTTCGGCGTTGAGAGTGGGTGTGTCATTGCGGCGATCGGTTAATGCAAGAGGCTTGTCTGGTTGCAGATAGAGGAAGTCGAGTCCGACGCTCGAGATATCGGTGATGAGCATGTCCACCGAGTCGAACATGGCGAGGATATCTCCTTGCATTAGCACCTGATGTTGCAGCGCTTCGTCGGAGATCGACTCATTTGCGTCGTCCAGGAGTGCGAGAATCCGGTCGTTCGCTTCAGCCATTGCAGGGTCTTTCGACGATTCGACTCGAGGATGAGGTTTGTAGATGACCCGGCTGTTAGGGATCTGGAGCGCAGCCTCGACGATCTGGGGCCCGAAGAGATCGACCGACGTGTAGTTGTTGGCGTCGTTCTCGCCCTCCCATGTCGGCGCATACATAATCGTGCGTGCCGGTGAAGGCTCGAGTTCGAGCGGTCTTTCGATGTCCAGCTGTGGCCGTCCGACCTTGACCAAGACTGACTCGTCGAAGTCGATAAGGGCACGACGGTGTCGCTCGATGGCAGCATCGCCGGCGACGAACACCTTGTCGTACGACTTGGCTTGGTTGGAGACCATGCTCAGCTTGTCGGACTCGCCATGGTTGACGTGGACGTGCACCATGGGTGCGAATCCCAGCGATTGGAAGTTCGTCACTCCGTTATTCACGTAGAGGGCGAGCTTGAAATCATTGGCGTGATAAAAGGTGTGCAAGGGGTCGAAGCGTCGCTTGAACACTAAGGGCAGGTGAGTGACCTCCTGGGCCTGCAACAAGGCCGACCCCTTGCGCAGAACGAGAGCCACCTTGTGCTTCTTGTCCAACTCTTCGAGCACGGGAATCCACTGCTCAAGCTGATAGAACTTTGAACTGCGGTCTCCGAAGTAGACGACGACCTCAGCCTTGACATAGCTGCCGTCGAATTCGTCCTCGAGGCGGTTCCATCGTTCCGTGCCTCTGATCCACTTACTGGTGTTCTTCCATGCCGACGATCGCACAGCCCACAGGGCAGTCTTGCGGATCAGTTGTTTCACAGTGAACCTTTCGCCGGATATCGATATGGATTTGCCTCGGTCAGAGGCAAGGCCCACATCAATGGTACGGACAAACCTCAGGATAGAGTGGACGCCGATTGTGAGATCAATCAGTCACCGACGACGTGCGCGGGCAGAAGGCAAGGCGAGAAGCGACATATCGGCTCGCTGTCCGACGAGCAAGGGTCAGAGATCAGAGCCACTCACAAGTGAGGCAAAGGCTCGTTCCCTTCTCTATGCCTTTCGCTTCAAGAACGGACAGGCGTCCAGCAGCCGGTAGTAACTGAACTCGATGGGTCGTCGATCAAAATCAAATGACTTGAGAAGGGTGTCTAGACTTAGGCCCTTCTTTCCAATGGAATATTGATGGGGCTCGCGGTACTTGTTGACCGAGGCAAAGTAATCGTAATACTTGAATACGCCGCCTCGACCAGTTTCAGACTGGCGCCATGCGTTCGGGATTCCGTATGCGTCAGCGATGATGAGCCCATGCAGAGACGACGAGATTATGCGTTTACAAGCGAGGAAATCTCTTAGCGTCTGCTCGATGTCGGAAGTGTGCAGGTTGATGATCTTGATGTTCTCATCGACTTTGGCATCCTTCCACTCTTTTTCACTCCAGCGAACGACCACGCCAAGTTCATACTTGATGGGAACATCAGGGTAGAAATAGAGCGGAGCGAGCAAAGCTGGGTCGCCGTAAACCGCAGGGCTGCTGATGCCAGCGTTCTTCAGCTTCTGCCTGGTCAACGGACCACGAGAAGCCGAGTATTCGGCCTTCTGCGCAAGCTTTTTGCTGGATTCCGTACCGAACGAACCGCTGCCCCAGACTTTGGAAGAATTGGTCGCTCGACCGATGATGGAACCAATTGCAAGGTAGTGCGGTGCGGATTTGTCTGCGAACACAGTTGGGCGGCCAGTCATACGCTCAATCAGCCAAGGCGACAAGAGATCGCCGAAATTGTCTGTGTTGTCCCACCATGACACGGGTACGGCCCCGTCCGCGTCCGTGATGAGAGAATCGATCTTGTACTGATCGACAATCTTCTTATGACGTCGGGGACCGAAGACGTCTGGGAACCGCCGGCCCAGTCTGGACTTCAGTAGCCGTTTGGCCGAGTTGCTGACTTGGGAGATCACTTTCGCCAACTTGACTTCCACTTTCCTGGGTCCGATTGGACCCCGTCGATTGAGGTGTACGGAGAGCTAATTCAGATTTGGGCCGACTCGTGGCACCAAGATCCTTCGCCGTACCAGTCGTGAGCTGACTACAGGATGGATCCCAATTGGACTTGCCTGGCTTAGGAACTTGGAGTCCAGTGGAATCGCCGATTTCGCCGAACTTCAATACTAACTGAACTTCTACTAGTGCACCGAGCCGATCTCCTCTAGACAAATTAGCCGCGAACCGTTGATCCCTACCTATGACAGTGGCCAGCGAAGCCTTGCGCTCGAGGATGATGTTCCTTGTCTGACGAACGCTCGTCGAATCGGAAATGACCTCGTACAGAAGGTTGGGGCCCGGCCAGCAGCATTCATTGCCAGGCAGGCTCCGCATCTACCTCAAAGGATTCCCTTGAAAAAACTGTCCACTACCCGCTCCGCTGCGCGGCCATCACTCAAAGTATTGAATCGTTGATTGAAAACGTCGAGCGACTCACGGAATCGAAGCGCATAATCATCTGCACGTTTGAGCTCCTCAACGACCTGGGAAGTTGTAGTCGTCAGCGGCCCGGGAGCTGACTCCTCGAAACTGAACAGTGCTGGCCTGAGATCGAAGTACTCTTCCATATCGGGCACAAAGAAGATCATAGGCTTACGAGTGATTGCCCAATCGAATCGCAGTGATGAGTAGTCCAAGATTGAGGCATCGCAGCCTAGGATCAGGTCATTGACCTCGGGGTAGTCAGTAACATCGACAATCGAAGCGGAACGTTGAATTCGCTCCTCTTCGCGAGAATTGTAGCCATGGCCGCGAACCATAATCGTCCAGCCTTCACCAAGGCTTTCGGCAAGCATGTCTAAATCAAGCTGATCGAACATTCTAGCTGACCATGCACCCGTCACGGATGCCTCTCGCCAGGTAGGCGCGTATAGAACCCACTTCGACGACCCTGTCTCAATTTGGTAGAAGTTCGAAATGCGTGATTGTGCACTCATCTTTGAAGAGTTCAGGATCGAATCGTTTCGAGGAAATCCCGCGACTAAATATTCGCCCGTGTATTTGTATTCTTTGTCGTAGTATTGAATCGACTCATCATTTGGCATAAGTGCCGTGGTCCACGCAGATCTGCGACGGTCAATTTCATATTCGATTTGGTGGTCGGACAATTGCTTTGAAGCCCAGAAAGTCTTCCCCATTGACTTGAACGCATGCCCGTGGAAGGTCTGAAGGAATGCTTGATGTTGGCGCCTCTGGAAAAAGTGATCGAAATCAATATTGTTGCATAGATAACGGACGCTACCGAGCTTTCGGTACCAATCTTTGGAACCAATTACCAGCGGGACGGCCCCTTCGGGCAACAGCACGCTTCGGTCAGCTACGCCCCAGTAGGTGACTATCCCGCTTCGACGTTTCGTAAGCTCGTTGTGAATCGCCAACTGATTGTCAGATGCGACCTCGCCTCTGTAGCACTGGAACAGGACAGCGTTGTCTTCGATTGGGAATGCTTGCCTCTGGTACCAGCGACGCAGGCGCTTTTGGTTCCAGGAGCCCACTTCTGAATCCGTCAGAGGGGCGGAGAATTTCAGATTCAGTGGTCTACCCGCGGGGGCGGATCCGCGGCTCGCCTCAACGCGGTAGAAATCAGTGATGAAGCCCTGTGGGAAGTCGCGGGTCATGTCGACGGTTGGGACAACTTGAACCTCGTCAACGAATACACTGAATATCCCGTGAAGCGCCGCTCCAGATGAACTTCGTATGCGCGAATTGAATTTTAGGATTGCGGAGTTGTCGTGGAGTTCTTCTTCGACTATCCATCCCTTGATCGACTCGGAAGAAGTTGCGGATTTGAGAGTGCAACTGGAAGGGCGAGCATTGTCGCTGGAATAGCGAATTCTTACAGAGATCTCGTCAGCATCGCATTCTATGGATTCGGCAATTGGCGACAGCGCACCCGAAACCAAATCGACTAGGCCGAATGGCGATTTCTTCAGCAATAGACCTGGGAGGAACTTATACTCTGCTTCTGACAGTCCCCAGGTCACCGCTTCAGAGGAGCCATCTGGGAATTCGATCCGCAGTCGGGAAGATTCGGACAGAGACGAAAGCTTCAATCCATCGAATGTGAACGATCTGTCCACGCTCGTTTGAATTCCGTTCGCAGGGCTCAGAATCACTGAAGTTTCTTGATTGTGCGCTCCTGCTGCGCGAACCGCTCTTGGAGCCTCGGATTTTTGCGGACTCAGTGATCGCGGGATGGAAATCCGACCCGTAAGTTCGCCATTATGGACCGCTAAATCTTTGAGTTCGGCATGGATGGGTCGGAACCGAATTGAGAAGGTTTTCTTGTGGCGATGAAGTTGAATCGAGTAGGGCTCATGAGGAACCGTGCCCTGAACAAATGCGCCGCCTGATCCACTTCGCAACACTGTATCGGCTGTCCCGGTGCGCTCAATCGGACCGTTGCATCGTGTTACTTCGATGTGCCATTCGTTTTTCATGTTGAATTGGTCATCGCGAACTATGGTTTGGAACTGGTTCCAGGATATTAGAGTCTCGAATCCTGATGAGCTGTGATCGAATGCCGCTTCGTTCGCATGCCTGCTGGCAAGTTCGGACTTCACCCTGCGAACAGGTTCGAGGGTGATTCGGGAATCAGACATTGTATTGACCAGTTCGACAGTTATCTCGTCCGATTCGGTGGAGGCTATGTTGGAGATGAGGGCATAGCCCTTGAGTCTCAGCCCGTCTCGTGTCCATTCGGCTGACGAGATCTGGGCTACAAGTGAGGTGAGACGCTGTCCTAGAATTCGTCTGCTTCGAGGCAGAAAGCCGAAATCGAAGTCGAATGACGTCAGGTCCAAAGCGACTGAGCCTGCTTCTATCTGTGTTCCCGGGACGTCGACATTATTGCGAAGGCGAGTGAGGAATAGGTCGAGGTCGTCCCAACGGTTTTCCGACATCAGTGAAACTTTGACGCGTTGATGCCATCTCACGTTATCCCAAGCAGAGTCATCTGCTAATGCAACGTACTTTTTCGCAAACGCCGCGGCGTGGTTTCGGTACTCTTGGTCTGATGAAATTGCATGAGAAGCAAACAGCGGAATGTCGGTGTCTAGGAGGCGCGTGAGCCACTCGTTGGTGGCAGACTCTGATGCTTCCGCTTGGAGAACGTCAAATGTTTCGTCTTTGGCTTTGACACGATCAAGAAGATTTTGAAGTTCGTTCTTTCGCTGTGAAATTGAAGTGTTATCTTCTCGAATCCTCCACAAGTACGTGGTGTCCGAAAGCACGTCGATGGACTTCGCACGTATTGATGCTGTGACCATCACGCGGTGATCTTCGTAGGCTACGCCGACTGGGAACTCTCCGACAGCTGCGAGCCAGAACTTGCGGTTGAAAATCCTATTGCACGCGACAATATCCATCATCATGTCGGGGAACTCATCCAGTGTGACCCTGATCTTCTCAGCAGAATGGACAAGCGTGGTCCACTTAGGAGTTATTCGCCTTCCATTCTTGATTCTGTCGACTGCACCGATGGCAAAGTCTGATTTGGTGCGTTTCAGGCACTTCACAGCTAGCTCGTAGGCGTTCGGGGGAATGATGTCATCCGAATCAAGGAAGGTCAGGAACTTGCCGGTAGCTTCACGAATTCCAGAATTTCTGGCCGCCCCGAGACCAGCGTTATTCTGACGGACTATTTTGAAACGATGATCATTTGCTGCATAGCGGTCGATGATCTGTGGTGAGCCGTCTGTCGAGCCGTCATCAACGACGATCGCTTCCCAATCCTGGAGCGTCTGATTCAGCAAGCTGTCGAGTGTTTCCCGAATGTATCCCTCTACGTTGTACACCGGGACAACGATTGAAAGCTGGGGTACACGAACCTTTGTTGCACTCTTGTCGTTGGCTGCATGAAATCCTGTTTTGCTTGCGCCTGTTGGCAGCCGTCTTGAAATCTTTTTGATCGCTGGCTTCACATAGGAAGAGATGAGAGTGCTAGCGGATTTCATGTATTCGTATGACTTTCTGAGACGGTTGTTTTATCGCTTTGCAGTGCAGATCGTCTGCTCCGGATCGGCGAATTGAACGGGGTGCCTGGCCCCGAGTGACCTTGGTGGTGATCTACGGCGGATTGACCCGAGATCGTCATTCTCTACTTGTCCAGTGCAGCCTGAGCGATTTTATCAGAGGGGTGCGCGCCAGACTCGGACTGCGCACGCTCGGTGAGTTCTGTTGGGTGAGGCGAGAGTGACGCAGTCCTTGTTACTTTATGAGGTCGGCGACCGTTTGCTTACGAAGCTGCTGTTCCAGCCAAGGAGCTAGAGTTTTCGAGTACGTTGCTGTCATGTGTGATCCGTCGAAGTAGACGATTACGCCTCCCACCGCGCCGGGACACCTGTCGTCGGGACAGAGCTGACTTGTAGGGTTGATGACAGTTTGCGACGCGAGGTTCAGATCGTTTGCAGCCTTGGCCATGGGATCGATCGAGTGCCAGGTCTGTGTTGTTCCAGAGCAGGCGTTGACGCCGTCCTCGGCTATACAGTCTGGGACATTGACTCCAGCTCGTGATGGAAACGGAGTGTCGCGCAATATGATGACGGGGGTGTCGGACGCATCCCAGTCCTTAAGATATTGCGCGTACCCCTGTTCCGCAGCTGGAATCGTATTTTCTAGCTCGAACCCCTGAATGGGTGACACCTGACGATTCGAAGTGATGATAGCGTCATAGTTTCCCGACGCAGTTTTCTTCTTAGCCCATTTACCGTAGGCGTGGCAGCCTTGCGCTTCTTCTTCCGTTTTCAGATCAATGACTGAGTCCGTGGGGTTGCAGGTATCGACTAGGTAAGTGTCGATCTGCCAACCATTCTTCTCAGCGAGTTCCTGGAGTGCTGGCAGCCAGTGGCCCGCATGAGAGTTTCCGACCAGTGCAATTCTCTTGTCGCCGTTGCCGTAATGACAGATCGGACGCTCGCCGGTGAATGGGGCTCTGGCCCAGCATCCGTCGGCATAGGCGTCGGGTTTGTCAGTCTTTGCTGCGGCAGGATCCAACAGAAGTTTGGATGGCTCTGAACAAGTTTCGGGATCAGCTGTATTGGATGTGATGGAGCGGGCGCCCAGGCAAGGTGATTCATCGCTGAACGCTCGTTCAAGCGCGGACTGCGACGCCCTTTCTTTTACGTGGGCGGCGTGCTGGAGCCCGTATCCGCTGGCAGTCGCGACCGCCATCATCAGCAGCGCGGTCAGGAAGGTACGGGCGGAAGTTGAGAACAAAGCACTCTTCTTGAACCGGTTCTCCACCCATTTCATCGACAGCGCCGAGATGATCAACACGGCTGCAATCAGTCCAAACTTGTGCCACCAGCGAAGCGTCCCGAGCACCGCGGGCAAAATGATGAGCAGGGGCCAGTGCCATAAATAGATGGAGTACGACGTATTTCCAATGAACTGCGCAGGTCGAATCTGCATCAGAAAATACGGTGACAACCGAGATTGAGAGTGAGCGCCTATGACAAGGCAGGTCGAGACAACTGGCAATAGTGCTACATAGCCCGGAAAAGCCATGTCCCCATTGATGATTAGGAACGAGCTGAGTATGCCGATGCATCCGGCCCAAGAGAGAAGAGCGGAAGCGGCGCTCGTGTTTGCTGACGGCCGGTTGAATAGAATCGCAACGACGCCGCCGGCTGCGAGTTCCCAAATCCGAGTCGGCGTGACGAAGTAGGCCCTAGCAGGATCCTCAATCGACAGCCAAATCGAGATGATCAGGGAGATTAGGGTGAAAGTTCCGATCCCTGCCAACAAAATGTGGAATTGTCGAAGCCTCGACCTCGTTCCGAGTGCGACTAACAGCCCGATGATAATCGGCCAGATGAAGTAGAACTGTTCTTCGACCGAGAGCGACCAGAAATGCTGAACTGCAGTTGGGGCATTTTCTGAGGCCAGGTAGTCAACGCTATCCGAGGCCAGCACCCAGTTCTGTACGTATAGGGCTGAGGACACTATTTGCTTACCGGTCTCTTGCCACGCTGAGACGGCGCCGAAAAGGTAGCTTGCCGCGGCAGTCAACGTAAGAACCAACAATGAAGCCGGAAGCAGCCGTTTGATGCGACGAGCCCAAAAATCCAATACGTCTGGCAGTGTCTTAGGAGGACGATTGACCAGATGCGACGTGATCAGAAACCCGGAGATGACGAAGAAGACATCGACGCCGACGAAGCCGCCAGGAAGTCTGTGCGGCCAAAGGTGGTAGAGCACAACGCCAGCCACCGCCGCTGCTCTCAGCGCTTGGATGTCGAGGCGAAAGTTCGAGTGGGACGGCTTCGTGGTGGACTGGTCAGCAGACTCAAATGGAACGACAGTTGCATGAGTCATGCTGTTTT
>Ga0079226_10003278_pt1 | contig 12424 bp, 9 predicted proteins | sample Poulit2014_FD_76345 | JGI IMG/M metagenome (GOLD analysis project Ga0079226, IMG submission 76345) | Agricultural soil microbial communities from Georgia to study Nitrogen management - Poultry litter 2014 | ecosystem: Environmental > Terrestrial > Soil > Agricultural land | place: USA: Georgia... | reverse complement strand
ATCCTTTGTTCCCATGTAGATATTCGGTGACAAGCTTTATTTTAAACTCTTCACTATATTTAGCCATAAAAACACCCCCCGAAAGTTAGATTTAGCACTCTAACTTTCGGGGGTCAATACCATATTGAGTAGCTTTTTGTGTTTAAACGATACAAAACAATAAGGGTATAAAGCGGATAACCCTAATCATTGCGTTAGCTACTACCGACTTTTAGGGGATGAATGATATACCAAAAACTAACGCAATGAAAAGGACTTGGGAGCAGGAAGGTTTTGCTCTCTCTTATAAGATAACATATCCTTTTAAAATTGTGGGAAATTTTGAATATGTATTGTTATTAAAATCTCTTTTTATATTCGTAACCGTAGCTTTCGGGATTTAAATTGTCGATGATATCCTTTTCACAAAAATAACGGTATATTTTTATCGATTTTATAAACACTAATAATGTTTCTAAAATAGTACTTGGAACTAAATAATAAATAAAGGATGATTTATTATGAATGGTAATAAAGGGATGATGACTTCACTAATAACTGTTGGTATGGCTGGTGCAGCTATTTATGGTATTACAAGAAGTATGAAAAACGGAACGCTTCAGCGCTTGCCTCAAACCATATTTAATGGAATGAACAAGCTACAACCTCAGCAATTCACTAATTCATTGCAAGAACAGGCAGCTAATCAAAATTTGCAACAACAAACAGGAAATAACAATCAAAATAATCAGTTATAATTGTTTATATAAAGGATGGCTCTTCGTATGAAGAATCATCCTTTCTTTACTACTTAACACTATTAATATAACTTTATTATTTATAGATAAATTATCAGTTCACATACTTCCGTATTTATCAAACCAACGATCTTTCGACATGAATAAGTACATCGGCAAAGACCCTTCTTTATATGCAGATGAGTTTTTAGAAGGATATCATTCTTATCAATCACCATTCCAGCTGCTAAAATTACTTTTTTTCCTTTATATCTTGTTATACGAACACGTAAAATGGCCTGATCACCACAATATTTTTCAATATACGTTAAGCGTGTAAAACATAAATAAAGCGGATCTATAAATGTCCAAAGTAAAATCTATCTTGTTTGACTTTAACGCTCAATTTATCTCTTCTTGTAAAATAATGGAGGATACTTATTTTGTATAAAATGAAAATAAGTACTACTGGTGAAAATTGTTTTTAAATATGGAGAATAATTAAGAGTAACTGGATCATAATAAGTTTTGAATTAAAAATACTTTATACGAGGTGAATAATATGAGATTTAAAAAATTAACAATAGGTACATTAGCAGCTATCCTTTCCACTGGATTATTGTTCGGGTGTGGAACAGCTAATGATAATCAGGAACCAGATCCGACAGAAGAACCTTCGGAGCAACAAGATCAAAATAACTAGTTTGAATAGCAATTGTTTATTTACTTTTAAGTGAAATTGGGGTCACAAATAATCCCACCCCTTTTATATGGGGAATCTGTGGGATTATATGTGTAGAATTCCCTGTTTAGTACAGGCTTATGTTAATGTAACTAAATTAAATTCCCTACCCAATTTTATTTTACATCCTTCTTACACACCCAAGATATAATACCATCTAGCAGCACTCGATCTGAGTCAACTTGAATGATTTTGTAGGTACTACCTTTAACGTAGCTTGCGATTGGCTCTCCAGTAGCAAAATCAGTGGCTGTTTTCTTAACGGTTACTTTATCCCCTATTTTGAAGGACTGGGATCCTCCACCTGAGCTTTCAGAACCTTTAACTTTCAACACTTGTCCAGGATGTATGGTATCACCTTTAAGATTATTTAAGGATTTCAATTCTTTTACAGTCATTCCATGAGCTTTTGCTATCTCCCATAATGTATCACCTTTTTTCACGGTATATCTATAGCTACCACTCTCTTTCTCGAGATTAAATGCTTTAGCAATACCATTTACATGGCCACGTGCAACATCATTAATCCAAGATTGCGATTTCATTTTGCTTGCATCTGAACGATGATCAATAAATCCATTTTCAGTGAGTACAGCTGGCATTGACGATTCACGTAATACATGTAAGTTTGCTTTCTTTTTCCCCCGATCCTTCATATTGATCTTTTTCATCACTTCATGATGAATATCGGTTTGAATTTTACCTGTTGTTGAGGAACTAGAAATTGTTGAGTAAATATAATCCTCATAACCCGTTCCGCCACCTGCGTTAATGTGAATGCTAAGAAACAAATCAGCCCCCCACGCATTGGCTGCATTCGTCCTTTGGGTTAAATTTGGATACGAATCTCCTGTACGTGACATCTTAACTGACACACCTCTATACTCTCCTAAATATTGTTGCACTTTCTTTGCGATCTTCAATGTGATATCTTTTTCTTTAATTCCATTAGCTTGTGAACCTGGATCTCTCCCACCATGACCTGCATCTACAAAAATACGAGTCTCTTTATCTACTACTCTTTCATTGGAAGAATTCTGCGAAAAATTGTCTCCTTCCACAGGATTAGCTACTACAGGTGATGCAAAATATAACAATATCGTTGCTATAATTCCTAATCCCAAAACTTTTATGTACTTCATGCTAGACCTCCTGCAGTATAAACCTCAAATCAAACATTGATTACCAAATATTGTAACATTGTTTGATTTAATAAGAGATAACATTTTATTACATTTTTCCACATTTTTGTAAACTACGAAACTACTTTTTAACAATCTTGCAATAATTCTGTTAGTAGATAGTGAGATAAAATTCTCTTTTTTTTACGATTGATTATTGGAAGTAGATTACCTACTTCCTGCCATGATCTTTTAAATATTGTTAATTTCGTTGATCTTGCTTCGTAATATCCTGTATCAAAATTCGTGGTAATAAACACCATCACAACAGTTACTATTTTAAATATAGCGCTTCCTTCCCTCGATCCGTTGTAATTTCTACCATCTTTTAAAAAAATAAAATAAGTGGTGTACAAGAGACGTCTCTTTGCCTTCCTTATCAAATCCTCCCAAATCGACTAAATAAAAAGGCACCTATCAGAATGTGCCTTTTTCATGTCAATATTATATTTTTTCCGCATAAATTACTTTCGTTTTTTGCAAAGGGCTCTGTATAGCCCCTTTTTGACTTCTACTAGCTATAAATTTATATTGATAAGCTATCTTAACTATTTTTATATTATCACTCAAACCAAAAACAGTTTCTATACTATCTGAAAGTATCATTGCATTTTCGTCTTTAGACAAAAAGTCAATCACCTCTTGAGCTGAATATACATTATTTTCGACCAAAGTCCCCTCTGTTTTTGCCAACATAATATACCCTCCCACCCTTTGTTACATAGATAGATTCGACAAAAAGTGAGGAAAATCCCTCCAAATAAAAAATAACGTCTACACAGCGTTTTCTTCTGTTTCTTCTTTTAACTTTTCCACCTCATCTTGTCAACTAGCTATGAGGCTGCGCCTAGGAGAACTTTTTTCTGAATTTTTCCGAACCCAAACATATATTTTAGAGCCAAAAAAACGAGGTGTGCCCTCTGGCAAACCCCGTCATATCAAGCAATATTTAATTAGGCTTATATCCGGCGTGTTGTGATCCGCTGTTTTGGAAAGTGCATAATTGCGAAATGCTGTTAAATCAGTAGTTTTGATCTTTCCTTTGCAAATGAAATTTCGTGTGATTGTGTAGTATTGTTATTCCCACGATATTATTGTGACATTTTAATTCACAAATTATCCAAACACAATTAGTTCTTAACTACGAACTTCTTAATCCACTCAAATATTAGTGCCTCGCACCTATACCGCCATCAACACGGTACTGACTTCCAGTTACAAAGCTACTATCATCGGAAGCGAGGAAGAGGACGAGCTTGGAAACCTCATCTGTTTCTCCGTAGCGTCCTAGTGGTATTTCATTTGTGAGTTCTTCTTTTGCTTTGGCGTCATCTGCAGGACTCATTCCTGCTTCTATCGAACGCATCATTCGTGTGTTCACAGATGTTGGATGGATTGAATTTATACGGACGTTATCATTGGCAACTTCTAAAGCAGCTGTTTTAGTAAGTCCTACAACCGCATGTTTTGATGCTGCATAAGGTCCAATGCCAGGATCTCCTGACAAACCAGCATCAGAAGAAGTGTTAATGATACTACCTATTTTTTGTTTACTCATGACAGGAAGTACATGTTTTAGGCCTAGAAAAACACCATTAACATTTACTTTAAATACTTGATCAAAATCTTCTATTGTTTGTTCAACAAGCGGTGCAACAGCTCCTTCAATACCTGCATTATTAAAGAAGATATCAATGCGTCCAAATTGCTCAACAGTTTTATTAACGTAGTTTTTTACATCTTCTTCATTGGTAACGTCTGCTTTAACTGTGATGACTTCTCCATATTGTTCAAGCTCGGCTTTTACTTTATCAAGTGAATCTTCATTCATATCTACAAGAGCAACTTTCGCTCCTTCTTTCAAAAAAATCTCACTTGTTTTTTGGCCAATCCCTCCTGCTGCTCCTGTAATAATTGCTACTTTTCCTTCTAACCTTGACATTTTTATTTCTCCTTTATGACATGAATTTGTTGATGTATTTTTAAGTCGTTTTACACATACAATTTTCATTCTGATTCCATTGAATGAGATGAGCGGTTGTAATTATTCATTCTCTAGCATTTCATCAACCTTATCTTTGTTATTATCAATCCATGTTTGTGCAACTTCTTCGGGATCTTCACCATTTTCAATTTCAGCAATCATTTCCTCCATATCAACTATTGGTATACTCCAATTGCTTAAAAAGTCATAAGCATCAGGTGCGTCTTCTTTTAACTTCTCATTAGCAACAACGCTAACATCAGAAGCTATAAAATACTCTGTTGCTTGTTCATTTGTTAATAATTTTATATCAAGGTGATTAAACATACTATGTGGACGCCATCCAAACAGCACAACTGGTTCTTTATTATCTAATTTAGCTTTAGTCGCAGCTATCATTGCGGCCTCAGAGGAATTAACCATTTCCATATCTAAATCATATTTATCAATAACCTTTGGAACATCTTCCACCGCTGGATCACCTGCTTCTATTGCCAGTACTTCATTATTTACTATGTCTTCCTTCCCTTTTAGATCACCAACATCATGAACATCCTCCATATACTCTGGAACCGCCAATCCCCATTCTGTGTTTTCATAACTTGTAGATAAAATCTCTATGGAATCGGAAAATTCCTCCAAAAGTGGAGTATGTTGTGGTTCCCAATAATCCATAAATATGTCAACATCACCACTTCCCAAACCTGCAAAAACAACTCCAGCATCAGCTTCTTCTTCTTCTACTTCGTACCCGATATCTTCTAGAATAATTTTAGCTATTTCAGTCGGTGGAACCGTACTTGTCCATGGTGTTTTTCCAAAAGTTAAAGTTTTATTATTATTATTTGATCCCTCATTACTTTTGTCGTCATCTTCTGTAACATCATTTGATGCGCAACCGATCATCACTATTGATAATAAGATTGTTATTAACAAAACAGTGATTCTATTCACTTTACCTCTCCTTCTTTAGAGTAATTAGAAAATAGGCCTAGAAAATCTAAAATTAACGTGAATTAGATTCAAAATAATTATTTATCCCCCATTCCGTATTGTTTAATAGTAAATAGTTGAAAAGGCTTTCTTCTATGTTAATAGTGATTTTCTAATGCACTTATCTTAATTTCATCCCTCCTAACTTTATGAAAATTATTTTTATATGTAACTTACTTCAAGTTGGATATAATCATATCACAATAAAACAGACAATTGTCAATAGCCGACATTTTTTGCATATTATAACCTTGACAGAAAACCGTCCGGACGGTAGGATTATTTCATAGGATTTTATCTTGATAGTAACAGTAATCAAAGTTATTTAAGTCCCCAAGGAATAGTGAGTTTGATTTCAAGAATTCTCCTATTTCTTGAAAAAAATGACACAAAGAAAGATGAAATGGAGAAGAAATGAAGGAGGAAATATGCTATGAAAAAATCAACACCACTTGTATTAGGTATAGATGCCGGTGGTACCATGACCGATACGATTCTCGTAGATGAGCAAGGGAATTTTGCTGTTGGTAAAGCTCCAACAACACCTGGTCACGAAGCAGAAGGTTTTATTGAATCTGCACGTGACGCCACTGACCTTTGGGATTTAGAAATGAAACAAACCTTTCAAGAATTGTCGGTCGTTCTATATTCAGGTACAGCTATGCTAAATACTTTGCTTTCTAGAACAGGTCAACGATTAGGTCTTCTTATAACAAAAGGGATGGAAGATGCTGTTTTGATGGGAAGAGGAATGCAGTCATGGGCAGGTTATTCCTATGAAGATCGCTTGCATGCAGTTACACACGCTCATCCGGAGCCACTCCTACCAATAGATCGAGTACGCGGTGTAACCGAAAGGATTGACCAATTTGGTAAGGTCGTTATTCCAGCTTATGAACACGAGGTTGTAAGCGGTGTACAAGATCTTTTAGATCAAGGGATTGAAGCATTATGTATTTGCACCATATATTCTCACGTTAATCCTGAACACGAATTAAAAATAGGTGAAACGGCAAAAAAAATATTGGAAAAACATAATATAGATATTCCAATTTATTATAGTCATCAAGTTCGTCCAGTTATTCGTGAACAGTCACGTTTAAATAGTTTACTCATTGAGGCGTATGCAACGGCTAAAGGGCGCGAACAGTTATTGAATGTTGACAAAGCTACTAAGCAAGAAGGTTTTAAACATGGTGTACAAACAGTACTATCCTATGGAGGACTTGCTAATATGAATTACCCACGTCTTCATGAGACGATGATTTCCGGTCCAGTTGGAGGTATTTTAGGAGCAAAACATGTTGGTGAATTAATTGGTACAGATTCAGTCATTGTTAGTGATATGGGAGGAACGAGTTTTGATATAGGGGCCATTACCCGTGGTAATATTCCAATCGATAATGAGCCTACTTTAGATCGCTTTAAACTGAACCTTCCGACAATAGCAATGGATACGATAGGTGCAGGTGCTGGTACGATTATTAAAGTAGATCCTTATACAAACAAGGTCAGTCTAGGACCTGAAAGTGCAGGATCAGATCCAGGTCCGGTAGCGCTAGATAGAGGCGGTACAGAGCCGACAATTGGTGATTGTGATGCGATAATGGGGCGCTTAAACCCGGATTACTTCTTAGGTGGTAAAGTTAAACTGAATATTGAAAAGGCGAAGAAAGTATTGCAAGAGAAAGTAGCCGATCCTTTAGGAATAGACGTATATGAAGCAGCTGAAGGAATGGTAAACTTACTAGAATTAGAAGCAAGATCTTCGATTGAATCGATTATTTCTACACGTGGTGTAGATCCGAGTGAATACCATTTAATGGCTTATGGGGGATCTGGTCCACTTCATATGGCAGAATATAGTCGTGGATTAGGATTTAAAGGGATTATGACATTCCAATTTGCTGCAGCATTTTCAGCTTTTGGATGTACAACTGCAGATTACCTACACCGTTATAGTCAGTCCGTACAAATTATGATTGATCCGAATGCTCCAGAAGAGAACCGAGATCAAATACGCAGTCAGATTAATGAAATTTGGAACGAACTGAACAATGAAGCACATGAAGAGTTTGGTGCTGAAGGACACGATGTGGATACAGTTGTATGCGAACCTTTCGCAATGATGCGATACACGGGACAATTAGAAGATGTCGAAGTTCCAGCGCCAATGTTAAAGCTGGAGTCAGACGAAGATTTAGATAAACTGACAGATGCTTTTGAAACATTGTATGAAACGATGAACCGTAGCGTTTCTCGTTATGGAGAAATCGGCTTTACAATTATGGAACTCGGATTAACGGCACGCGTAGAAAAAGTAAAGCCTAATCTAAAACGCAGACCTTTAGGTCCAGAACAACCGAAGCCGGAAGCTTCTAAAGGAACACGATCCATGTATTACAATCGTGAATGGCATGAAGCACAACTTTGGGAAATGGACTTTTTAGAACCTGGTAATGTGCTAGAAGGCCCTGCCATTGTAGAACATCCTGCTACGACATTAGTTATTCCAAAAGGGGACCATGTACGTATAGATGAATGGACGATTTTGCATTATGAACATGGTGAACAAGAATAATAAACCATATTAAACGTTTGAATTGAAAAAGGAGGATCTTTATGAATACTGTATCAGAAAAAGAAACGATGACAATTAAAGAGCAATTACTTGAGTCTGATCGTATATTCAAAGAAACCGGTTGTTATGCTGGTATAACAGAATTGAAGTATCGTGAAGAGGACCCGCTTCGTTATGAGAGCCTTCATACAAAACTTCGATCCATTGCCGTAGAAGCTCGTGAGATGGCTCGACGCATTTCCGCTTCACCTGGTGTTCGAGAAGTTGGGGAAATGGTTGTTGCATTGTATACACCTGAAGGAGATGCGATCAGTCTTTCTACTGGTATTATGGTTCACGTACATACGATGAGCCGTTTCATCAAATGGATGATTCAAAATGGATACGAGGAAGATCCTGGTATTCGCCCTGGTGATATCTTCGCTAATAATGACGCCTTTATCGGTACAGTGCACGTACCAGACGTAATAGACGTCACGCCTATTTATTATGAAGGTGAGTTAATCGGTTGGGCAGGCGCGGTTGCCCATGAACTAGAAGTTGGTGGTATTACTCCAGGAGGCGATGTTTACTTAGCCCAAGAACGCTTTACGGAAGGTTTAATCGTTTCTGCAGAAAAAGTTGGAGAAAAAGATAAACTACGACGAGATTATCTCAATCGATTAGAGCGTAACCTACGTATGCCGATTTATTGGATGCTTGATCAAAAAGCTAAAGTAGCATCTTGTATTGAAATGCGAGAGAAAGTAATAGAGCTCATTGATGAAGTCGGTTTAGACTACTACAAGCGAGCGACTCGAGAGTTTATTGAAGAGGGTCGTCGCTCACAACTTTCGCAAGTACAAGATCTAATGGTTCCCGGACGTTATCGAGGACATACATCTTATGGTCATATTACTGAAGGGAAGCCAGGCATCTTACCATTAGGCGATGAGAACTTGCTGTATTCCATTCCACTCGAATTAAATGTGAGTGGTGACGGACATATGCACTTAGATTTTGAGGGAACAGGTTCTTGGGGATATCACTCTATGAACTGTACACCAGCTGGAATGGATGGTGGCTTGTTTGTTGCTCTCACTCAGAGTATGAACTTTGAAGGTAAAGTGAATGATGGGGCATGGATGGCTACCGATATGAATTTACCATCAGGGACGTGGACAAATCCAGATAATCATCTTGCAGCTACAGCTACATCCTGGTCGCTTATGCTGCCAGCATTTGGTGTTTTCCAGCGGCTACTTAGCCGAGGATTCGTAAGCCGAGGATTCAAAGAAGAGGCGTTTGTAGGTCAAGTGAATAGCCCAATGGTTGAAATGGGCGGTCAAAGCCAGTATGGTGATCAGTTCGGAATGGCTTTGTTTGAATGTGCGGCGGCTGGAAGTGGTGCCCTCGGTATGAAAGATGGAATCGACACTGGATATGTTGGATGGAATCCTGAATCAGATATGGGGAATATGGAAGTCTGGGAACAAGGTGTACCAATGCTCTATTTAGGCCGAAGTATTACAGCTAATTCGGGAGGAGTAGGTCGTAATCGTGGTGGAAATTCCTTTACGTCGATGTGGCTCGTTCATAACACAGATCAATTAACGATCGCTACATCAGAGCATTCAAGCCGTGTATTTGATAATGCTGGTATATGTGGAGGTTATCCAGCACCGACAGCTCATCAGCATTTTGCTGTACGAAATACGAACATCGAACAATTAGTCGAGGAACAGAAACCACTTCCACATTCACTTGGTAACGATCCAAACGTTACTGATTTGGAAAAACTTGTTGATGGTGACTTAGAAGTCGTGGAGGGTCCATACATTGATAAGCCATTTAAATCAGGTGATCTATTTGCCCACGTTTACAATGGTGGAGGCGGATACGGTGACCCTATTGAGCGCGACCCATTAGCCATTGGTCGAGATGTGGAAAATGGTTACGTAACAGCAGAAATTGCAAGTAACGCTCATGCTGTCGTACTTAACTTTGATGAAGAAAAAAATACATGCCATGTTGATATGGAAGCGACTGCAAAACGTCGAGAGGAAGTTAAAAAATCTCGCTTAAATAAAGCGATTCCAGTGGAAGATTGGATTAATTCAGAGCGAGAGCGAGTGCTAGAAAAAGATTTTGTTACAGAAGTACGAAACATGTATGAAGATACGATGAGTATATCTGAGCAATTTGCCAAAGAGTTCAAAGAATTTTGGAAGCTTCCTGAAGACTTTACAATGTAAGGAGTAGATAACAATGACAAGTTATGATAAGGAGACCATTCGTGATTTAATAGACGGTAAGCTGCCTTGGCAGACAACAAAATCCATTATGAGTCAATATAAGGACAATGATCGTTTTTTCAAATATATCGATATTCTACAAGAACGAGTAAATTTTAAAGATCAAATTTTACTTCCGATTGGCGAACACTTATACATTGTCGCTAAAGAAGAACAACCAAAAGGGGAACGCATTGTTAAATGCGGCTGTGGCCACGAATTTGGTCATTACACAGAGAACTGGAAACTAAAATCTGTCGTTAATGTTAGGAATGATAAAGAACAAATCGCTGAAATTTATCCAGGTCGTCTTGCGTATGATCCTGAATGGATGGAGCTTCGTGAGTTTATTTGCCCAAATTGTGCCACGTTGTTGGAAGTAGAAGCAGCGGTACCAGGGTATCCAATTGTATTTGATTTTCTACCAGATTTAGAAACTTTTTATCGTGATTGGCTTGGGAGAGAGTTACCAGCTGAAACAAATAGTAAGTAATTTCAAAGTTACTATAAAAAATGGTGGGGGCGCATGATCTCGCCCCTTTTTTCAATGTTATGATATGCAATATCTAACGTCCAGGATCATTCGATAGCATAGAAGAATTGATCATATTCATTTAGTGTTAAATAATCTAATGTTGAGTGAATTCCTTCTCTATTATAAACTCCACATACAACTGTATTGCCGCGATTGCTTCTGATTTTGTATGAAATTACAAATCTATATAAATATTCTTTTTAAAAGTCGCAAAAAACGGCTCTTCACACATTGATAACGACTCCCATTTTATTATCAATCACATAGCTAACATTTTCGTGACATAATTGAAAGGTCTGCTTATCAGCAACCCCCGTCATATCAAGCATTATTTAATTAGGCTTACATCATGCCCGGCGTGTTGTGAGCCGTTTTTTTGTGTTGTGTTAAATTGTGAAATGGCTTTGAATCAATGGTTTTGATAGTCTATAAACAAAGATAATTGCGTGTGATTTTGTATTATTGTTTATTCCTGTTACTTTTTTGTTACTTTTTTAAAATTATATTTTACATATATATTTTGCAAATGAACTTTTTCTTACCATGATTATTATCTTAACTATCAATCACTTTCACAGTTGTGCAAATTCTTGATATGAAAGGATTGGTCGTCGGTTCATTTTCCGTTACTATCTATTTTTGTAGTTACTTCCAACTTTTCACTGGATGTTCGTCACATTTACGTCACCACAACATTGTCATTGTCTGTACTATCAATAAAAAATCCAATATAATTAGCGCTTCGAGAACTGTTATGTGGAATGTCAACACTAAACTGAACAAATTTTTAAAGGTGTTTCAACTTGTATTCAGCTGGTGTTAAATAATCTAGCGATCCGTGAATTCGAATATTATTAAACCAATTCACATAATCAAAAAGTTCAAGGTCAAGTGCTTGTTTGCAAGGGAAAATAGTGCCGCCCACAAATTCTGTCTTAATCGTCTTAAACATTGCTTCAGCGACGGCGTTATCGTAAGGAGACCCTCTTTCACTCAAGGAACGTTCGATACCAAAAGCATCTAAAGCATCGTCGATGAGCTGGTTTTTAAACTCATTACCGCGATCTGTGTGAAATATTTTGAGTTGATTTAGATTGTACGGTACGGATGCAAAGGCACGCTGAACTAACGCTGCAGTCTTGTGAGGACCAGCACTGAAGCCAATGATCTCACGATTATATAAGTCTACTAAAATACAGATGTAATGCCATTTTTGGTTAACACGGACGTAAGTCAAATCACTGACAACAACCTTTAACTCCTGGTCTTGGTCAAATTCCCGGTTCAATACATTACCAACTTCGGATTCATTACAGGTTGACTTTGTCGGTTTATACTGGGCAACGGTGTATTTAGAAACAAGACCTTGTTCTTTCATAATTCGGCTAATCCGTCGGCGGGACACAGTCCAGCCAAGTT
>Ga0079226_10003277_pt1 | contig 12425 bp, 13 predicted proteins | sample Poulit2014_FD_76345 | JGI IMG/M metagenome (GOLD analysis project Ga0079226, IMG submission 76345) | Agricultural soil microbial communities from Georgia to study Nitrogen management - Poultry litter 2014 | ecosystem: Environmental > Terrestrial > Soil > Agricultural land | place: USA: Georgia... | reverse complement strand
TCTTTTTAAGTATCAAAATCATATATAAAAAAGCTCAAATCCTACAATTTTGGGTAGGATTTGAGCTTTTTATATAATTCAGATAATTAATCATTTGTCAGCAATTTGCGTTAAATATTGGTGACTCGCCATCATTTCTTGGCAATTTCCTTGGTCAGCCAAATTAATTTCATAAATACGGCTGGCTGCTGGATTTAATTCACCAATCACGCGCTGCCAGTCTACCAATCCAGTACCTAATGGCAAACTATCATGGTCTTTACCCATCGAATCAACCAAATGATAATGTTTCACTTGTGGTTTGAGGTGTTTTAGACTCGCAATCAGTGCGTCATTATCAGCCTGGACCGAAATAAAGGCATGGCTAACATCAAATGCCAAGGGGAGATCGGCTTGAATAATCCGGTCTTCAAATGTTGGATCACCATACCAGTAAACTGGTGAAATCCCATTCTCAAAAACAACATTTTCGGGTGCAATCTCTCTTAACCGTGACATGGCATCAAACACTGCATCTTGTGCTGTCGCAATTGTTGGCCATTGGGTCATAATATCACTTGTCGCAGATTTATAAGCCCCATGGACTAATGCATAACTATTAGTTTGTGCCGCCAACTTGATTAAACGCTCAGCACTTTGGATAACAAATCGATACAATGCTGGATTGATTGCTGGATTAGTATATAATTCACAACGTTGATCATGCCATTTCATGGGATGATGAAAAACGATGTGGGAAACTTGATCACTAACATAAGACACCATTTTTAATAAATGTTGCCAACCATCACTTGTAAAGTCTTGATCTGTTAAATGAAATTCAAATACATCAGGATGATACTTTAATCGATCATCAATTTGATTCTTATTAGTGCTAGCCTTTAATCCTAACTGCATGACAGTACCTCCGTTCATTTTATAGTATACACTGTTTAAAAATGGACGATTATTAATTTGTGTCCAGTTATTTGACTATACATGTTAAGCTTTTTAAAAATAAACGACTATGAACCGAGGTACTTTACATGCAAAGCATCCCCAAGTTATTTCATAAAAAACGAATTTGGTTACTTCTTTTATTTCTAATTTCTACGGCTGAATATCTATGGACATTATATATTAACCTCTACGGACCTGGGATTAACATAGCTTGGGGAGCAATTAATTTAGCTCTGTTAAATATCCTTATGTCATAAAAGTATCGCTCCAGATTTTTTAAAAACACACTTTTTAAGTGGTAAATATGAAAAATAAACTACTAATACCTATAAATTTTGTCTTCATATTAGTATTCGGAATAATAATTTCTATTAATTACTGCAGACAACAAGCAGAATATAAAATAACAACAATACAGCCAAATGAATATCATATAAACTTACAACAGACATATCCAATTAATAATGTCCAATTAAAGGCCCTCATGAAAGGGCAGTTTTCTCAAGCCTACTATATTTTTATTGGTTGTCCAACAAATCCTTATTCTCGAAAATTATCACCAGTTGTTAAACAATTATCACGGCGACAAACTGTCTACTATTTCAACACTAATAGATACCCATTGCACTCAGAATTACAAAAACTTATCTGTGATAAAAATCATTCAAAAAAGGACACTTACTTAATTCAAATACATCATGACAAACGTTATTTCATAAAATAAGCCTCACAACATGAATCCATGTCGTGAGGCTTATTTGTCTAACTACTTTTATTCAAAATACGACTTCCAAGCCGTATTAATATTTTGTTTCTTATTATCGTTACCCCAGAATGGTACCTTAACAACACCGAGTACTTTATCATTATCTACAAATCCCCAATAACGAGAATCATTAGAAACCGTTCGGTGATCACCTAATACAAAGTACTTACCAGCTGGTACTTTAACCGTCTTTTTACCGGTCCAACCTTGTCGATCACCCAATTGCTTAAGTGATGACCAATTACCAACTTGGTTGACGTTGTTGGTAGCTGCTTGTTCTGATTCAGAAATGTAATCCTGATCAACAACTTTGCCATTTACTTTAAGAACACCGTCAACGGCACTAACCGTATCACCAGGCAATCCAATGACACGCTTCACATAATCCTTACTTTCAGTTGCGGTTGGATCTTCACCGTAAGCGTCAAAAACAACGACGCTACCACGATGAATCGTTTCTGTTTTTATTTTATCCGTCCTAAAAACAAAAACTCGTTCGCTATTGGTTAGATTTGGATCCATTGATGAGCCATCAACTTTAACCATGGTAAACCAAACAGACCTTACCCCAAAAGCGATAAGTAATCCGACCAAAATTGGAATAACCCAAGACATTATTTCACGAAATGCTTTCATGGGTACGCTCCTTATAAATATTATTATCAATGCTTAATTTTACCATAATTAATACTATAAGGGTTTTAAATTAAAAATAGGTTAATCCAGCAATCGTAAATAAAAATAGCCAGAACAAAGTATTGCACCTTCATTCTGACTATTTATTATTGATAATTAACGCTTATGACGCCGTACTGCTTTACGTATTGCACGTTGCTTAGCACGTTCAGCTTCTTTCTTTGCTTCACGTTCACGACGTATTTCAAATGGGTTTTGAATTGTCCAAGTTTGGGCAACCTGGAACGCATTTGAAATCACCCAGTAAAGTGATAGGGCAGAAGGCACTGAAATGGCAAAGATGAAAATCATAATTGGCATAACATATGTCATCGATGTTGTCATACCGTTCTTTTCGGGTTGTCCCATCATCACCAAGTATGATGAAGCAAACGTAAACAAAGCTGCCAAGATTGGCAAGATGAAGTAAGGATCGCGTTCTCCAAGTTGTACCCAGAAGAAAGTTCCCGTCTCCAACACCTTTGTCGTACGAATAGCCGTATACAGGGCAATCAAGATTGGCATTTGAACAAGTAGCGGAATAAAGCTAGCAAAAGGATTGACACCTGCATCTTTATACAGTTTCTTTTGTTCTGCTTGCATTGCCTGCATTGTTTCAGGATCACGACTTGAGTACTTTTGTTGTAACTTCTTTAACTCTGGTCCAATTTCTTGCATTTTGCGCATTGATCCCGTTTGATAAACCATCAAAGGTAGGATCAATAAACGAATCAGTACGGTGAAAACAATGATTCCAAAACCATAGTTATTACCAAACCAAGCTGATACACCTAAAATTGAACGTGAGAAGTTAGCAATAATGATACCACGCCAGAAACCGTCGCCTGCGACATGTCCATCATACATCACTGCTGCAATAATCATAATCAATAATGCAACAAGTGCTGTAATTGCCGAACGCATTGTAAACATTTTTCTAAGAGTCTGCATTCGTTCTCTCCATATTATAGTAGTTTTTTATTTCGTTTCCTCATCAACAAAAACATTTGCTAACTTAAAAACGTGTTCTAAATTCTTTTTGATGATCGCCATGTCTTGATCATGTGCCGATGGGCGTGCAATAACTAAAATATCAATATCCGAACGCATTTTTGGCTTAAATTCCAAAACACTTTGACGAATACGACGTTTTACCCACACACGCTCATGACCACGTAGGCCCACTTTTTTAGAAATAGAAATTCCTAAACGAAAGTGGGTCGGTTGTTCACGCGTCATTGTGTAAACAATAAACATTTTATTTGCGACCGAGTGATGCTGTTCAAAAACTAATTGAAAATCAGCTTCTTTTTTTACACGGTAACTCTTACGCATTTGTTTTTGCTCCAAACTTTTTCACGACAAAAGAAAACGCACGAATCAGCCAAAAAGCCGACTCATGCGCGATCATTATCAGTAATCCTAATAGAAGGCCTGACCTAATTAGGCTGACAATACCTTGCGGCCCTTTTGGCGGCGACGTGCTAGCACCTTGCGACCGTTACTAGTGTTCATGCGCTTGCGGAAACCATGTACGCGTTCGCGGTGACGCTTCTTAGGTTGGTATGTACGCTTCATATGAATACACCTCCCATTCGTAGTTAGATTTGGCCTGCGGTTGGCAAGGCCAAACCACAATTCGTATTCAATTGTACCATCACAAATGAACCAAATCAAGAATATTAAGCATTTTATGCTTTCTTAAGCACTTTTAAACTGAAAAAATAGCATGATCACCAACTACCTTTAAAAAAACTTTATATTTTATATAATTATCTTTTCCCAAAAGTTTTCCAAAATCTAACAGAGCGTTATGTTAATAAAAATAGTTAACATAACGGAGCGTTACATGGGTTTTCCCCATAATCCACAGTTTATCCACATGTTCCACATATTGGGAAAACCAATCACTAATTACCCTGTGGATATGTGCATAACTAATTTAGAAACTATTATGCCAAGCTTTGATTGTTAACAACTGCTTGTATATTTCTGTATTTTCCCCTAAGTTATCCACATTTTCCATAATTGGCTTAAAAATTTGTTTCACATCCAGTTGATAACTCATATTTAGATTTCCACAGCCTGTGAATCTACCAAATTGTTACCTAAAATGGGGTAAATCATTGATATAACAAGCATATTCCTTGTGGAAAACTTATCCACATACTGATAAAATGAAATTTGTCGAATTGTGCTATTTATGAAAATAAATTCAGCAAACGTCCTGTGGAAAACCCACAAAATATATAAAACTTTTAAAGGAGGTTACCAAATGGATCCTATCCAACTTTGGAACGCCATTAAAGAAGAGCTACGTCAAACAATCTCGCAAGGCTTTTCATATACAAATTACGTTGATACGCTCAAACCATTGCAACTGGTTGAAAACGAAAATAATACGGTAACCTTACAGTTAACCACCGCATACGAACAAGTTGCATCAGAATGGTTGAACGCAAGTAGTTCCTATTACCAAGCTTTCATGCAAGCCGCCATGACTGCAACACTTAAACTAACGGGCCAACCAACATTCATCATTCCTTCAGTAACCTATGTTTCACCAACACCAACAACATTATTTGACTTACCAGAAGATAAAGATGAAGAAAAAGATCAACAACAAAGCAAAGACAGTTTGGCATCTGAGTTTGTAACCCAGTCAATTCTCAATCCAGAATTCCGCTTCGAAACATTTGTTTCTTCTGATGAAAACCGGGAAGCCTATGCTGTTGCACAAGCAGTAGCCGATAAACCAGGTACACAATGGAATCCACTTCTTATATATGGCGGCGTTGGTTTGGGTAAAACCCACTTGATGCAAGCAATTGGTAACAAAGTATTAGAACGTACGCCTGATGCAAACGTCAAATTTATTACAACCGAAGATTTCATCAATGACTTTACTGAAGCACTACGTCGTGGCCAAAAAGAAACCGAGGCTTTTAAACGCGAATACCGCTCAACTGATTTACTGATGGTCGATGATGTGCAGTTCTTAGCTGGTAAGGAAAAAATCCAAGAAGAATTTTTCAATACATTTAATGCAATAACTCGTGAAAATCACCAAATTGTCCTCACATCTGATAAATTACCAAAAGAAATTCCTGGACTAGAAATGCGACTAGTCACTCGTTTTGGTCAAGGATACTCAGCAAATATTACCAAGCCTGACTTACCAACACGTGTTGCCATTTTGAGAAACAAGTCTGATCTCGAAAATCTCAGCATTCCAAACGATGTTATCGATGAAATCGCGGCTGCCGTAGATACCAACGTTCGTGATCTAGAAGGTGTGTTCAACCAAGTTGTTGGAAAAATGCGTTTTTCAAATGTACCGATCACAGTTGAAACGGCTCGTACAATATTAGAAGCCATGAACTTCAAACGACAACGTGCAATTACCATTCCAATCATTCAAGAAGCAGTTGCTAAGTTCTTTAACGTCACTGTTCAAGATTTAAATGGTAAAAAGCGTAATAAGGAAATTGTTGTCCCACGCCAAATTGCAATGTATATTGCCCGCGAACTAACACAGGATTCCTTACCTCAAATTGGTCGTTCATTTGGTGGCAAGGACCATACAACAGTCATGCATTCTACTGAAAAAATTGAAAATGCCATCGAAAATGATAGTATTTTAGCTGAACAAGTACAAAACATTCGTGAAGAATTGAGCAATGGGTAAAGAATGACGTTGTGAATAATTCACTAACTATCCAAAAGTTATCCACAGGTTTCTATACATAGACCAATCCGTGGTGCAATGGTATAGATTATGGTTATCCACAATATCCACACCCCTTATTACTATTATTATCTTTTTTATTTATAATTAAGTAAGGCATTACGCACTTCATACTTATGTTTTTGTGCATTGAGGAGATCTTATGGAATTTACAATTAATCGAGCAGCTTTTATAAAAGCAATGAATAATGTTAATCGTGCTATTTCTTCACGAACATCAATGACGATCTTAAAAGGGATCAAATTAGTTCTTGATGAAACAGGATTGACATTAACTGGATCAAACACGGATATTTCAATTGAAATTTTAATTCCAGTTAATGATGATGAAGCCAAATTACAAATTGTCGAATCAGGTGCCATTGTTTTACCAGCCACTTTCTTTTCAAATATTGTTAAGCGACTACCTGGTGAAACATTTAAGTTAACTAATGCTTCTGGTTTACAAACAAAAATTGCATCTGAAAATGCTGAATTTGATATTAATGGGCAAGACGCTAATAATTATCCACACCTCCCTGAAATTGAGATTCGTAACGATTTGACGTTATCTGCTGATACATTAGATGAGATTATCCGTCAAACCGTAATTGCGGTTTCAAAGCAATTAAGTCAACCCATATTAACGGGTGTTCACTTTATTCTTGCAGGCGGTAATCTAACAGCAGTTGCTACTGATCGTCATCGTTTAGCACAACGTTCAGTTGCCTTTGATGACTCAGATGTCAATGCAGATATCATCGTGCCAGGAACTTCATTAACACAACTACAAGCTATGTTGGATGAAGTTGAAAAGGTTGACGTTCGTGTTGCCGAAAATCAAGTTATTTTCCAATTAGGGGAAAATACAACCTTCTACTCACGCTTGTTAGAAGGAAATTATCCTGATGCATCACGGTTGATTCCAACTGAAAAGCGCACAACTTTGACGATCAACGCACGTGATTTACTACAAACAATTGAACGTGCTGCTCTGTTGAGTCACGAAGGTCGTTCAAATGTTATTCAATTTGCAATTGCTAGTGAAAAGTCTTTGATTTCATCAAATTCACCAGAAGTTGGTCGCGTTGAAGAGCAAATTTTTGCTGCTGAAACAGCTGGTGATGATTTGACGATTTCATTTAACCCAGATTACATGCGTGAAGCATTACGTTCATTTGGGGATGAACAAATTCAAATTGGCTTTAAAACAGCTTTGGATCCATTCACATTAGTACCAACAAATAATGAAACAAACTTTATTCAACTAATTACGCCAGTTAGAACTTATTAAAAACAGTTAAAAAGCCGAAAATTGCTATTTCACGACAAAAAAGCAATTTTCGGCTTTTTTATTTAAATATCATTAAACAACCTGAGAGACGCTATGAAGCCGTAATTAGATTGTGAAATGCAAAAAAAAGGCGTATAATATAGTCAATATGGAACCGTGTAAATGCCGTTTTAACAAACGGTAGAAAGGATGGAAAAATTGGCAACAGAAGTGCAAATTCAAGCACCCTTTATTACATTAGGGCAATTGTTAAAAGAGGAAAGTATCATTGCAACTGGTGGTCAGGCAAAGTGGTTCTTACGTGAGAACACTGTCTTAGTTAATGAGGAGCCTGACGATCGACGTGGTCGTAAACTATATCCAGGAGACATCATTGCCGTCCCATCTGGTGAACGTTTTGTTATTAATGGAACAGGTGCAAGTGCAAACTAATGGAACTAATGTCGTTAAAACTAAACAACTTTCGAAATTATGAAGCATTAGATGTTTCATTTTCATCGGGGGTTAATGTCTTTTTGGGTCCAAATGCACAAGGTAAGACCAATTTATTAGAAGCCATTTATGTTTTAGCTTTAACTCGTTCACATCGGACGTCGACGGATAAAGAATTAATTAGTTGGCAAGCAAAAGAAGCACAAGTTGCTGGAACGGTTGCTCGTCAATATAGCGATGTACCTTTATCCTTAAAATTCACGAATAAAGGTAAAAAGGCGCGTATTAATCATTTAGATCAGGCAAAATTAGCTAATTATATTGGTCAATTAAATGTCATCTTATTTGCCCCGGAGGACTTGGAACTGGTGAAAGGTTCGCCAAGCGTTCGACGTAATTTTATCGATCGTGAATTTAGTCAGATGAGTGCGAAATATTTATATACTGCTAATCAGTATAAAGATGTCTTAAAACAACGAAATCGTTATTTAAAACAGTTACAGAGTAAACAAGCATCGGATAAATTGTATTTAGATGTTTTAACCGAACAATTAGTTGATTTTGCGAGTGAATTAATTACTCGTCGCGTGGTATTAATTAAAAAGTTAGATGCAGCAGCGCAACCAATACAAGCTGCAATTACACAAGATAATGAACAGCTGCATATTCAATATGTTTCTCAGCTTGATGATGAGTCATTAACAGACGTTGCATCGGTCAAACAGGAAATGTTAGCAAGATTCAAAAAATTAGGTGAACGTGAAATTATAATGGGCACAACCATGTTAGGACCGCATCGAGATGATTTACGTTTTGATGTGAATAAACATGATGTTGCTAACTTTGGCTCACAAGGCCAACAAAGAACAACAGCTTTAGCAGTGAAATTAGCTGAAATTGAGTTGATGAAAGAAGAAACGGGTGAATATCCAGTGTTGTTATTGGATGATGTCCTCTCGGAGTTAGATAGTGACCGACAAACACATTTATTAGCAGCAATGCAAGATAAAGTGCAAACGTTCATTACCACACCTTCGTTAAGTGATGTTGCCCGTCAATTGATTCATGAACCGAAGATATTTCATGTTAATTCAGGACATTTGATAGAAACTGAAGATGCTAAGGCAGAGGATACTAGTGAAAATAACTAGTTGTTAAGTTTAAGGAGGGAAGCATGGCTGAAGAAGATGTATCTCAAATGCATACACAAGCAGATGATTATGATGCCAGTCAAATTCAAGTTTTGGAAGGATTGGAAGCTGTTCGTAAGCGTCCGGGTATGTATATTGGATCGACATCAAGTCAAGGACTACACCATTTAGTGTGGGAAATTGTCGATAATGGTATTGATGAAGCCCTAGCAGGGTTTGCAAACCATATCACAGTAACGATTGAAAAAGATAATTCAATCACTGTTATTGATAATGGTCGTGGTATCCCAATCGATATTCAAGTTAAGACTGGTAAACCAGCCCTTGAAACCGTCTTTACGATTTTACATGCCGGTGGAAAATTCGGCGGTGGCGGTTACAAGGTCTCAGGTGGATTGCACGGAGTTGGTGCGTCAGTTGTTAATGCCTTATCAACTAATTTGAATGTTTTAGTTGTCCGTGATGGTAAAGGTTACGCCATGGACTTTGAGCGTGGTCATGTGAAAACAGGTATGCACACTGTTGCAGTAGACGACGAACCTGTTTCACGTGGAACAATTGTTCATTTTGCGCCAGATCCAGACATTTTCCGTGAAACAACGACATTTGATTATAAGACGTTGATGAATCGTGTTCGTGAATTGGCTTTCTTGAACAAGGGCTTGCGTATTTCAATTAGTGATATGCGTCCCGAAGAGCCAGTTGTCGAGTCATTCCATTATGATGGTGGAATTAAAGAATATATTGATTTCTTGAATGTTAACAAAGATGTTATTTTCAATGAACCTATCTATGTCGAGGGCATGGAAAATGATATTGATGTTGAAGTTTCATTGCAATATACGGATGATTTCCACAGCAACTTGCTATCATTTACCAACAATATTCACACGTATGAAGGAGGAACCCACGAAACTGGGTTCAAGTCAGCCTTAACACGTGTGATCAACGATTATGCTCGTAAAAATAAATTACTAAAAGACAGTGATGATGCACTTTCTGGGGATGATGTTCGTGAAGGATTGACAGCAATCGTTTCAGTAAAGCACCCTGATCCACAATTTGAGGGACAAACGAAAACGAAGTTGGGTAATTCAGATGCCCGAACGGCTGTTGACCGTATGTTCTCAGATACTTTTGCTCGGTTTATGATGGAAAATCCAACGACTGCTAAGCAAATTGTTGAAAAAGGAATTCTAGCTGGTAAAGCACGTATGGCTGCAAAGCGAGCACGTGAAGCAACTCGTAAGAAGTCAGGATTGGAAATTGCCAACTTACCTGGAAAACTTGCCGATAATACATCGAAAGATCCAGAAATATCAGAACTATTTATCGTTGAGGGTGATTCAGCGGGTGGTTCTGCTAAGCAAGGTCGTGAGCGTTTAACACAAGCTATTTTGCCAATTCGTGGAAAAATTTTGAACGTTGAAAAAGCATCAATGGAAAAGATTTTGGCTAACGATGAAATCCGTTCATTGTTTACGGCAATGGGTACTGGTTTTGGTGGCGAGTTTGATGTCACAAAGGCAAAGTATCATAAGTTGATTATCATGACCGATGCCGATGTCGATGGTGCGCACATTCGTACGTTGTTGTTGACGCTAATTTATCGTTACATGCGCCCATTATTGGAAGCAGGCTATGTTTATATTGCTCAGCCACCACTTTACCAAGTTCGTCAGGGAAAATTTATTAAGTATTTGGATGCTGATGAAGAACTTGATGCTTTGCTGCCAACGTTGCCAGCATCACCTAAGCCCGTTATTCAACGATATAAGGGACTTGGTGAAATGGATGCTAGCCAATTATGGGAAACAACCATGGATCCATCAGTTCGTCGCTTGTTACGTGTTGAAATGGATGATGCGATTGAGGCAGATATGATTTTCTCAATGTTAATGGGTAATAAGGTTGAACCTCGTCGTAAGTTTATTGAAGAAAATGCACAGTATGCTGAATTAGACGTCTAAACAGTAAGAGAAAGGAAGTCAAATGGCTGAAGAAGAACAAACAAACAGCCGTATTAAACCCGCCAAACTTGGCGAGCAAATGCGAACATCTTTCTTGGATTATGCCATGTCAGTTATTGTGGCACGTGCACTACCAGATGTACGAGATGGGTTAAAGCCAGTTCATCGTCGTATTCTATATGGTATGAATGAACTGGGTGTGACACCTGATAAGCAACACAAAAAATCAGCGCGTATTGTTGGGGATGTTATGGGAAAGTACCACCCACACGGAGATTCAGCTATTTATGAATCAATGGTCCGTATGGCTCAGGACTTTTCATATCGTTACATGCTAGTTGATGGACACGGTAACTTCGGATCAGTTGATGGTGATCCTGCTGCCGCCATGCGTTATACTGAGGCTCGTTTGAGCAAAATTTCGACTGAAATGTTGCGCGACATCAATAAAGATACGATTGATTTCCAAGAAAACTATGATGGTACTGATCGTGAACCCGTTGTCTTACCAGCTCGCTTCCCTAATTTAATAGTTAATGGGGCAAATGGTATCGCTGTTGGAATGGCCACTAATATTCCACCGCACAACTTGGGAGAGGTCATTTCAGGTCTTCATATGTTAATGAAGAATCCGGATGCAACAACAGCTGATTTAATGGAGGCTATCCCAGGACCTGATTTTCCAACCGGTGCGATTGTGATGGGAAAATCTGGTATTCATAAAGCCTACGAAACAGGAAAAGGTGTTGTGACTGTTCGTGCTAAGACGGAAATCGAAACTGAAAAATCAGGTAAAGAGCACATTATTGTGACTGAGTTGCCATATATGGTTAACAAGGCCAAGTTGATTGAGCGTATTGCTGAATTGGGTCGTGATAAGCGTATTGAGGGAATTACTGGTGTCAATGATGAGTCTGACCAAGACGGAAATCGAATTGCAATCGAAATTCGTCGTGATGTGTCAGCTTCAGTTGTATTAAACAACTTGTATAAGAACACCTTGATGCAGACTGGCTTTAGTTTTAATATGCTTGCCGTGCAGGATGGTCGTCCAAAGTTACTCAGCTTGAAAGACATGCTAGTTGCTTATCTAGACCATCAGCAAAAAGTTGTTCGTCGCCGAACAGAATTTGAATTACGTAAAGCGCAAGCACGTGCCCATATTCTTGAAGGATTGCGCATCGCTTTGGATCATATTGATGCCATTATTAATATTATTCGTCAGTCAGAAACATCAGAAATTGCCAAGCAAAAGTTAATGTCTGACTACGCTTTATCTGATAAGCAATCACAAGCTATTCTGGATATGCGTTTGGTTCGTTTAACTGGTTTGGAACGTGACAAAATCGAGAAGGAATATCAAGGATTGTTAACATCAATTGCTGATTTCCAAGATATTTTGGCAAAGCCTGAGCGAATTGATGAAATTATCTACACTGAATTACTTGAGGTGCAATCTAAGTATGGTGAT
>Ga0079226_10003276_pt1 | contig 12427 bp, 8 predicted proteins | sample Poulit2014_FD_76345 | JGI IMG/M metagenome (GOLD analysis project Ga0079226, IMG submission 76345) | Agricultural soil microbial communities from Georgia to study Nitrogen management - Poultry litter 2014 | ecosystem: Environmental > Terrestrial > Soil > Agricultural land | place: USA: Georgia... | reverse complement strand
CGCAGCAACACCGGGTAAACCACGAACAGCACCACCGCACACCCGACGTAGGTGGCCGCCGTGAGAGTGAACAGCGGCACGAAGAATCGGTTGCCGTAGGTGGCGACCGCGTTCCCGATCAGCCCCAAGGTCCCCAACGGGGCGAGCAGGATGATCCAACTCAACACCCGTTGGATGATCTCGAAAACGGAGCGGGTGAAGTCGACGAACGGTAGGGCCTTGTCCCCGAGACTGTAACTGGCAGCGCCGACCAACAGCGACACGAAAACCACCTGCAGCGTCTCGCCTTCCGAGAACGCGGCGACCAGGTGCTGCGGCACCATTCCGGTGATCATGTCCAGCCAGGAGCCACTCGCCATGTCGTTGACTTCCTGGACCCGCTGCTGGTCGGGTTCGATGTCCAAGCCGTTGCCCGGTTGCAACAGCTTGCCGAGTGCGAGGCCGATGACTACCGCGATCAGTGAGGTGAGCGCGAACCACAGTGCGGTCTTGCCGGTCAGTCGCGCGGCGGCACGGCCACCGCCGATCGCGCGCAGACTGTTGATACCGACGACGATCGCGGTGAAGATCAGCGGAAGCACGGTGAACGTGAGCAGATCGGCGAATGTCGAACCGATCGTGTCCAGCGTGGTCACCAGCCACCCCGCGGATGTCAGATTGGCGAGCCAACCCAACAGACCGCCAAGCACCAATGAGGTCACGATCGCGGTGGCGAAGATTTTCGGGTTGACACGGAAACGGGACCGGCGCGGCCGTTCGGCAGCCGCCGCACGGGTTTCGGACATGCGGATTCTCCGGGAAGACGTGAGCTGGTCACGGCGGCACGGGCATCACCACGCGCCACCAGGGCATGGTTCTTCCGGCTGTGCGGCCGGAACTCACGCCATACAGCCGCAGCTCGCCTGCAACCGGAGGTCGACGTGCAGACGGCGAGTCAGATACCAGCTGATCGGTTTTCCCATAACAGTCGGAAACAACCCTGCATCACACCGTTTTGTTCCGGCCCAACCGTGATCGTGACGCGCTTCACCGCACGGGAGTCAATTGACGGAGTCGAGCCCGAGCACGATCGCCAACCCCAGGATGAGCAGCCCGAGGCCGACGTAGCTGACCACATCGACGACCCGGCTGCGGACCGCGAGCAGCCCGGCCCGCTCGGTGCTGAACACCCCACGCAACACCGCGGCCGCGAACAACGCACCGGCGATCAGCCCCGCACCCTGACGCCAGTGGTACATCCCGATGCGGAGCCCGGCAACCGCGACGATCACCATCACCAGCACGAAGGGGAGCTGCCCGAACGACAGCCCGCGGTCGCGCAGCCCCCGGAGCATGGTCAGCGCTCCACCGCCGACTCGGCCGCCTCCACCACATTGCTGATCAACATCGCGCGCGTCATCGGCCCGACACCGCCAGGGTTCGGGGAAAGGTACCCGGCCACCTCACTGACCTCGTCAGCGACGTCACCGGTGAGCTTGCCATCCACGTGTGACACGCCCACATCCAACACGGCCGCACCGGGCTTGACCATGTCGGCCGTGACGGTGCCGGGTTTGCCCACCGCCGCGACCACAATGTCGGCGCGGCTCACCTCGGCAGCGATATCACGGGTACCGGTGTGACACAGCGTGACGGTCGCGTTCTCACTCCGACGCGTCAACAAGGGCCCCAACGCGCGACCGACCGTGATCCCCCTACCGAGCACCGCGACGTTCGCACCCGCGATCGGAACCTCGTATCGGCGCAACAGGGTGACGATGCCGTGTGGGGTGCACGGCAACGGTCCCGGTTGATTCAACATCAGTTTGCCGAGGCTCACCGGAGCGAGTCCGTCGACATCCTTGCTGGGCTCGATGCGTTCCAGCACCCGGGCCGAGTCGAGGTGCTCGGGCAGCGGCAACTGCACCAGGTAGGCGTGACAGGCCGGGTCCGCGTTGAGCTCGTCGATGACGGCCTCGAGATCGGCCTGGCTGATGTCGCCCGGCAGATCCCTGCGGATCGAGTTGATACCAACCTTGGCGCTGTCGTTGTGCTTCATCCGGACATACGCCTGCGAACCAGGGTCGTCGCCGACGAGCACGGTCCCCAGGCCGGGGGTCACCCCCCGGTCACGCAGTGCGGCCACCCGTGGCTCGAGTTCACCGTAGATGGCGTCCTTGGTTGCCCTACCGTCAAGTACCGTTGCGCTCACGTGTTCATTCTCGCACCGACGACCGCGCAGGGCGCCCCGGGCGCGACGTCGGGACTGTCGTGATCCCGACCGCCACCAGTACGACACAGCACCCGATGATCGTCGAGGTGGTCAACGCCGCCTTCTGTACCGGCAACACCACGTCCAGCAGCATCGAGCCCAGCAGTTGACCCGAAATCATCGACAGACCGAACAACAGCACGCCGGTCAGTTTGACGATGTACGCGGACAGTGCGATCACCACGACCCCGATAAGTCCGCCGAGATACAGCACCGGATTGTCGGGTGCGCCGCTGGGACCGCCACGGATCAACAATCCCACTCCCCAACCGATCACCAGGGCCGTCATACCGGCCGTGAAGTTGACCAGCGAGGCCGTGAACGGACTGTTCGCGACCACCCCGACGTGGCCGTTGACGGCCTGCTGCACCGCCATCGCCGCGCCCGCGAGCAACGGCAACACCAACAGCACCAGCTGCGCACCGCCGACATCACCAACGGCCCCCACAGAGGCCCAACCGGCCCCGGCGATCGCGAGCAACGCCCCCAACACGCGTGGCACACTCGGGGCCTGCGCGCCCCCCGGACCGAGCCCGGCACGATCGACGAACAGCCCACTCAGCGTCTGACCCGCGACGACCCCCACGGTGAACAACGCGACCCCGAGCACCCCGACGGCGAGTGACTGCCCCACCACGAACAGCGCGCCACCCAGACCCCCGAGACACTGCCAGGGCCGCAACCGTCCGGAACGTAGGGCCGTACGCACTCCGGCCACACCACTACGCATCCGGCCGGAAAACACGAGAGACCCCAGAAGGACGACGAGACCGCCGCCGAACGAAATCACCGCCGACAGCAGTGAGTCACCGAGCGCGACCGCGAGCGCACCGTTGATCCTGCTCTGCAGCGCCAGGAGAAGTCCGACGAACACCGCGAGCACCACGCCGATCGCCCGTGCCGTCGCACGTCCTGTGTGTTCCTTCCGGGATTCGCCTTCCGAATCAGCCAGTGTCGCGTTCACTCGGCACCAGTCGAGTCGACGACGCCGGCGGCGGCACACGAACCCGCCGGCGCACTGGACGGGACAGGCCGTCCCACACGGTGGACCGGCGCGGCACTGCGGCCACTGTCGCGGCAACGGTTGCGCTCAAGAGCACAGGAGTCGACGTTCATTCCCATTCCTCGGTCGGGCTCGGCGGTCTCGAACAACCGCGAGGGCCCTTCCAACGTCGCATGATGCCCGGGACAGGACGTGACCTCCCCCGGCTTCACGCCAACTGTGTCGCAGCGCACTCGGCCCCCGTCCCTGGAGCGGACAGGTGGCGCTCACCGCACACACCGCAATCGCGCGGACAGCCGTATGCGTTCGATCACATTCGACAACTCCGCGCCGACGGCGGACGACGAACACCGAGGCGCCACACCTCGCATACACCGCGCCGCACCTCGTGTTATCGACGACCCTGCGATGACACCGGAGTGCACTGCGATGACACCGGATGGCACCGAATGACACTGCGCGGATATGATCCGGGACACAGTCCATTCAGCGGGCGGCTACGGCCCAGCACGAACTGTGATCATCCCTGTGCGTATCGAAGTTACACGGCAATTTCGATGATGTGACGATGTCATTACCCCGGGCGGGTCGTGCATCCGCGCGACGGAGGAGTCAAGATATTGGCGTGGCACAACCGACCCAGCTAGATGCGACTGAACAGGACACGCTGGTCAAGCAGATCGGCCTGGCCCTGCTACGCGCTGCACCCCAGGACTGGCAGCGCGTCTACGTGGAATACCGTGCCGTCGGCCGCTACCACGAACTCGGTGGTGAAGTAACACTCTCCGACGGCACACTGACCGAGTGGGTGGCCACCCACGACATCACCACGCTGTTCGGCAGGCTCCGTGCGGGCATGTACCGCGAAGGGCGGGGCACCTGGTTCAACGCTCGTTACCAACTGGACCACCCGTCGAGTTACAATCTCGAGTACGACCGTGAGGAACCGGACTGGGACCTCATGCCGCCCACCCAGGCGTACTCCGACGAGCTGCAGATGTTCCCCCGCTCGGAAGAGGACGTGCCGGAATGGCTGATGCGGCGCATGTCCGGACTCGGCACGGAACAATCCGATCCCCATTTCCGTACCGCACGCATCTTCGACGGCACCGACTCCACAGGCGCCCCGCTCATCGACCGCGACGAACTCGACCCCGAAGAGCAGGACCGGTTACTGGACTACCTGGACAGCGCACCCGTCGTGGTGCCGATCCGGGGTTACGACATCGACCACCTCGCCGGGGCGCAGGAAAGCAGGGTCCCGGTGGCCTTCCACAGTGACGGCGTGTGGATCTGGCCCGCAGCGGTCAACTACTATCTGCGTGAGTACGGTGTGACTCCGGAGATCGAACTCGTCGAACACATCCGGTCGAACCGTTTCACCATCCCCGACGTTCCGGATGCCCAACGGCACGCCGCCGCAGCCCACCTCAACCGTGGTGTTCCGGCACCCCAACAGGCCCCCCCAGCGGCCCCGCAACGTGGTCCGATGCCACCGGGACCCCCACCGGACCAACCGCCACCGTCCGCACCGAACCCGGCCACGGACCCCGCGACAACCTTCACGCCCGAAGCTGAAGTCGACTCGGGACCACTGACCACCGTGACAACTGCGGTGAACCGACAACCGGACGAGCAGGTCGAGGACGCAGCGTCCGCCGCACCGCACACGGACCCACTGTCAGACGATCCGGACACGATTCTGGAGCGGCTGCGCGTGACCCTACGGGAGCTGCGCATCGACGACACGCGCTACAGCATCGGCGGATCCGCCCGGCACTCGTGGAGTCTCGAGCAGGTTGACGACGGGTGGCGAGTCGGCTGGTACGACGACGTGTTGACCAATCCAGCGATGTTCGGGGACGTGGCGGACGCGGCAGCGTTCATACTGGGAAAGTTACTGCTGACCGAGGAGGACGCTCCCGCTCTCGAGGACGCACGATCCGAAGCTCCTGCTTCCGAACCCGCCCCGCAGGAGCCGGTGGCACCGCCACCCCGGGCCATGGTGCCGACCGAAGTCTCGTCCGGCGGACCGCCGCCGGCCCCGCAACCACCACCCCCACAGCCGAGCGGCGCGCCGGAGGCGGATCGCGCTGGTGGCCCCTCCGCCCCGCACGCGGAAAGCGCGCAACCCAGGATGCAGCAGCCTGCCGCGCGACCGGCACAGTCGGAGCACGGCCAGCAACAGTCCGGTGGTACACCGAGTAACCAGTGGCCGATCCAGCCGCTCTCCGGTGAACCACCGTTGACATTGTTCCGTGGGAAAGAGTTGCTCGAACTGCCCGCGGGTAGTGAGATCGACCGTTTCGGCGGGCCGACCGGGAACCTGACCTACGCCGCCGGAACACCGTTCGAGGAACGTTCGCTCGTGCCGGACTGGGTGAACCGCCCGTACCACGTGTACCGGGTACAACGGCCGCTGGAGGCCCTCTCCGGAGTCGCGATCCCCTGGTTCAACCAGCCCGGCGGGGGTGCCGCCTACATGCTCCCCGACTCGGTCGAACAACACGTCGCGGAGGGTGACCTCATCGAGCTCGAAGCGGGGGAACCCCCTGTCGAATGACAGCCTGCCCGCATTCGATCATCGGAGCGCCGGTTACGATTCGTCGGTCACGATGAGGCCGTTCGCGGCAGCATAGGCGACCGCGGTCGTCAAGTCGATCTTCGCGCCGGTCAGTGTCGCATGGCGTAGCCCGTCCGCGTCGAGTGTGGCGCCGCGGAGATCGGTGTCGACGAGTGTCGTGCCGAGCAGACGGGCACCGGTCAGGTCGGCGCCCCGCAACCGAGCACCTGTGAGATCCGCGTCCACAAGGTTCGCCTCACGCATCCTGAGGCCGGACAGCTCGCAGCGGAGAAGCGTGGCGCCGCCGAGCCCGACGAGGGTCAAATCGGTGTCCCGCAGCATGGTCGGACGCATACGACAGTCCACGAATGTGGACCCCAACAGCGAACACCCCTGCCACACGGTGTCGGTGAGCACAGTCCGGTCGAAGGTACACGACCGCAACGCCGAGGACGTGTGCCGCGACTCGCCGAGATCGGCACGAGTGAAGTCGCACTCGTCGAACGTGCATCCTTGCGTGACCAGTTCGCGCAGATCGGCATCGGTGAAGTCGCAACGCACGAACCGGCGGTTCACCCACTCCCGCGCGGGCAGGGCGACATCACGATAGTCCGCGTCCTCCTCGATGGGGACGTCGGGAGCGTCCTCATCCGACTCGTCGTCCTGTGCCACCATTCCAGCGTGCCATGCCGCACTCCCGACCAGTATGAAGGCGCTGTCGCGGTGCCCGCACCAGCTCAGCGGAAGTCGCGGGAATCGGACGGTATCCGCATCGGCAGATGCTGCAGCCGGTCCGCGAGCACGTTGACCGCACCGTCAGCGTGCTCCACCGTTCCCCGCACGAGCAGTGCGGGGCTGGACCTCGCGATACGGCGGTATCGTTGCCACAATCCCTGCGTACAGATCACGTTCACCATTCCGGTCTCGTCCTCGATGTTGAGGAACGTGACTCCCCCGGCGGTGGCGGGACGTTGTCGATGGGTCACCGCGCCACCGATGAGTATTCGGCGACCGTTGTCAATCTCCGATATCTCTCGTGCGGGAATCGCGCCGAGCGCGTCGATCCGATCCCGGATGAACTGGGTGGGGAAACTCGTCGGCGACACTCCGGTGGCCCATACATCGGCAGCAGCGAGGTCGAGCTCGTCCATCCCCGGCAGCATCGGCGCTTGCGTGCCGGCCCCCATCGGTAGTTTGTTCGGATGCTCCCCTGCGACCGCACCCGCGGTCCACAGCGCCCTACGCCGATCGGTGTCGAAGCAGCCGAACGCTCCCCCGACGGAAAGTGCCTCCACCTGCGGAGTTGTCAATCCCACCCGACGAACCACATCGGCCATGTCAGCGAACGCGCCGTTGTGCACACGTTCCTCGACAAGTCGTTCCGCGGCGGGCTGACCGAGGGACCGTACGGTCCCCAGACCGAGCCGAACCGCGTGCGAACCATCCACCGCATCCTCGTCCGCAGTACGTTCCAGCGTGCTGTACGGCAAGCTGGCATTGACATCCGGGCCGCGCACCGTCACCCCGTGACGTCGCGCATCGGCCACAAGAGACTGTGGGGAGTAGAATCCCATTGGCTGGGCCCGTAGCAGGCCCGCGCAGAACGCGTCCGGATAATAGCGTTTGAAGTATGCGCTGGCGAACACCAGGTGGGCGAAGCTGAGTGCATGGCTCTCCGGGAACCCGAAGTCGGCGAAGGCCAGCATTTTCTGGTAGATGTGTTCGGCGAGTTCCTCGTCGAGTCCGTTCTCCTCCGCCCCCGCGTGGAACCGTGCACGCAACCGTTGCATTTTCTTCGAGGAGCGTTTCGACCCCATTGCGTGGCGCAGCTCGTCGGCCTCCGCCGTGGTGAAGTTCGCGACATCGGTAGCGATGCGCATCAACTGTTCCTGGAACAACGGCACACCGAGGGTTTTGTCCAGAGCCCCCGCCAACAGCGGATGTTCGTGCTCCCACGACTCCTCCTTGCGGTGCCGACGAATGTAGGGGTGCACTGATCCGCCCTGGATCGGCCCCGGACGAATCAGCGCCACTTCCACGGCCAGGTCGTAGAACTCCCGCGGAGCCAACCTCGGCAATGTGGCCAGTTGTGCTCTGCTCTCCACTTGGAACACCCCGACCGCATCGGCCCTGCGCAGCATGGCGTACACCTCGTCGTCGTCGAGGTCCAGCGCGCCGAGATCAACGGTGGCGTTCTTGTGTTCGGCGACCAGATCGATCATGTAGTGCAACGCGGACAACATGCCCAACCCGAGCAGATCGAACTTCACCAGGCCCGCGGCAGCACAATCGTCCTTGTCCCACTGCAACACGCTGCGATCGTCCATTCGAGCCCACTCGATCGGACATATCTCGCTGACCGGACGATCACAGATCACCATCCCTCCCGGGTGGATCCCCAGGTGCCGAGGTGAGTCTTCCAGTTCTGCCGCCAGTTCCAGCACCGTGTCGGGTATGTCGTGGTCCCGCCCGGAGGTGTCCTCACCCGTACTCGGCAGTGGACGACGGTCGAGTTGCTTGCTCCACGCGTCCTGTTGTCCGGAGGAGTACCCCAGCGCCCGTGCGGAGTCCCGAACAGCGGAACGTGACCGGTAGGTGATCACGTTGGCCACCTGGGCCGAGTGCAGTCGGCCGTAAGTGCGATAGACGTACTGGATCACCTCTTCGCGGCGGTCGGACTCGATGTCGAGATCGATATCGGGGTAGCCGTCCCGTTCGGGTGCCAGGAACCGTTCGAACAGCAGATTCCAGCGCACCGAGTCGACCTTGGTGATGCCGAGCGCGAAGCAGATCGCGGAGTTGGCTGCTGAACCGCGTCCCTGACAGAGAATGTCGTTGGCTCGACAGAATTCCACGATGTCGGCGACGATCAGGAAATACCCCGGAAAACCGAGCTTCTCGACAACGCCCAATTCGTGTTCGAGCTGCTCGTGTGCTCTGGGACTGTCGGCGGTTCCTCCGTATCGTGCGACGGCACCGCTGTGGACTTTCTCGCGCAGCAGGCCCGCTTCGGTACACTCCCCGTCGACGGCGAACGGCGGCAGCCGGGGCGCGACAAGGGTCAGATCGAACGCGCATTCCATACCGAGCAGTGCCGCCCGCTGCACCGCCCCCGGATACCGTGCGAACCGCTCCGCCATCTCCCGCCCGGAGCGTAGGTGTGCGGTACCGGCTGCCGGTTGCCAGCCTGCCATGTCGTCGAGATCGCGCCGCGCCCGGATCGCGGCCATACTGTCCGCGAGGCGGGCATTCTCCGGACGCGCGTAGTGCACGCCGCCGGTGGCCACGGTCGGCAGATCGAACTCGGCGGCGAGTTCGATGAGCGCGTCATTGTGCGCGCTGTCGAGCGGCATCCCGTTGTCGAGCAATTCCACGTACACCGAATCCGCACCGAACAGGTCGACAAGTCGACCGAGTTGGCCGGCTGCCGCCCTCTTCCCCTGCTCTACCAACGCACGGCGCACGCTGCCCTTGCGACACCCGGTCAAGACCACACAGCTGCCGCGGACGCGGGCGGCCACGGCTTCCATGTCGTACACCGGACTCCCCTTATCGGCCTGCCGTGTCGAAGCCACATCATGCCCTGCCAGTAGCCCGTCCGTGGTGGCCGCACACAGGTTCGCGTAGCCATCGACGTCCTTGGCGAGCAACAACAGGTGCTCGCCGGCGGGATCGGCGACACCGTTCTGCGGACCATCGAGACCGAGACTGAGCTCGGTGCCGAACACCGTGCGCATTCCCACATCGGCAGCTTCCTCGGCGAAACGCACCGCACCGTACATGCCATCGTGGTCGGTCAATGCCACGGCGTCCAGTTCGAGTCCGGCCGCTTCCGCGACGAGTCCCTCCGGATGGCTGGCCCCGTCGAGGAAGCTGAAGTTGGAATGACAGTGCAGTTCGGCGTACGGCGTTCGCCCCTTCCCTCCAATATTGCCGCCTCCCACCGAAGCGGGCGAGTCGACGGCACGTAACCGGCCAAGCCTACTCGATGTCCGTTGTGTACTGTCCGAATCACTGTCATAACTGCACGGTTCCGTCGGATTTCCGGACAGTCCGTGCTCCGGTTCTTGCCACGGCATGGGATGATTTCCCCAGGCCATCAGTCGTACACTCCCTCAACCAACCACTGTGGACTTTTCGACGCTTCCCAGCGCAGTAGCAGCGCGGTTTCCGACGTCTCCATGTCAGCGGACAACACGATCTGAATCCGCACCAACGCACCCTTGCCGTGGGGATCCCACCATCGCGCGCCCACCGGCCACGGCCCCGCCCACATGCGGACCCACCGTCCCGGCTCGTCCCACACGGCGACATGACACGGCGCTGCGGTCAACCGGTGGCGTGCCGTCACGGCCAGCTCCGTACCCGTCGAATCCGTCACGCTGGCACGAGGTGGCTGTTCGAACACGGTCGCGGGTGACGGCGCAGGCAGCCTTCCCGGCCACGGGGCACCCACTGACTCCGCGGGGACACGCCGTTCACCCCACGGCACGAGACGTACACGCTCTCCGGGCGCACGACCACCGTCGAACACCGCGGTGCACACCGCGTCGGGACCGAGCAGCCCCTGCACGCGCACCAGGGCGCGGTCTGCGCTGTCCGCCTCCGGACCGTGGTCACCTTCGGAGCCGGACTGCCACAGCCCGAGCTGCAGCGAGCTCCCCGTGACCGTTTCCTGCGGTTCGAGGCACAGCCGCACCACACCCGCTGTGGGTCTGCTGCCCGCAGCGGCGTGCAGCCACCCTTCGAACTGCCACCGTACCCGGTCGGCGACGGCCTGGGGAGTCAATGGTTCACCGCAACGCCATGTGCGGGCGACGCGTTCCTCCTCCTCGGTGAAAGCCTCGATCCGCAGTACCGTACAGGCAATACCCCGCTCGGAAAGTCCGCTGTGAAACTTGTCGGCCGCCGTGCGGGCGGCGAACGCAGCCGCATCGACGCGATCCAACGCTGGGTCGAATTCTTCGACAACCGCCAGCTCCGGTGGTGGTGTTCGCCGATCCGGCGGGCGTTCATCCACACCACGGGACAACCGGTGTGCGAGTCGTCCCGCACTGCCGAACCGGGTGGCAACGTCCCGTTCGTGCAATGTCGCGAACGCGCCGAGCGTATACAGCCCCAATCGGCGCAACAGCCCCACCAGTTCCGCACGATCCACATCGGGCTGATCGAGTTCGGTGATCCGTAGCGGCGCGAGGAAATCCGCTGTTCTGCCCCGCTCAACCACCATCTCGCGGTGGGCGGCGAGTTGCGCGGCGAACAGCCCGTCGGCGATACCGACCTGACATTCCACCCCTGTCACCGCGGAAACATGATCCACCAGCGGTTCGACGAGTTCGGTTTCCCCACCGAAATAGCTCGCCGCACCGCTGACCGGCACGGCGACCACACCGGGACGAACCACCTCGACCCCGACAACCAGCTCCTCCACAGCGACGGCGACCGGTTCGAACAATCGGGTATCCCGACCCTGGTCCCAATCGAGTACCGCGATCTCCGGGCACCGCGATTGCGCTTCCCTGCGCCGCATGCCACGACGCACTCCGTGACCGCGAGCTGTCGCGGAGCAGGCCCGCACCCGGTTCGCCTCGAACACGGCGGCGGGCCGATCCGCAGGCACCCCCGCGGCGGAGCAGGCCGCCACCACCGGCCAATCCGGGCACCACAACACGAGCATCCGGACGGCGTGCTCTTCCCACTGCTCCTCCCACCACGAAGTCATCAGCCGACCTCCCGAACACCGCCGAATGTCGCCGTGGACTCCCCCACCGCGGACGGTGCCACCGCACCACCGACTCCCGGCAGCCGCAGATCGGCACGCACCGGCCGGGCCGCCGACCCCCGGCCGTCCACCTGTACGGCAGCGTCTCGGGCGCGTAGATATCCCGCACCGTCCTCGGCCCCGGACCAGCGCCCTGACGTGTACCGCAGGGTCACATCGGCGCCCGGCCACGGTCCGACACTGAGCAACACCGCACGCCGGTGTCGGGCCCGCGCGGAGAGCCGGTGTCGCACCCGGGATGCGGAGCGCACGCCGGAGGATGCGACCGCGACGAGATCCATCCCGTCCAGCAGGGCCGCGACCACATCGGCGAACCGGTCCCCCGGGCGCGGCACGAGCGCGAGGCGCTCCGTCCGTACTCCGAGTTCGCTCGCAGCCACGAGCCCGAGGTCCGGCATCCCGATGACCGCGGCCCACGACCCCGCGGCGGTCGCCTCGGACAGCAGTGTCAACAACAGCGACGTCGAGCCGTGCACCGCGAGCGTGCTGCCCCTGCGCAGCCCGCCCCAGGGCAGCACGCTCGCCAGTTCCGAAGCGACCGGTAGTACCCCTCCCGCAATCCGGGTATCCTCGGTCGCTTCGGCGACCCCGCTGGCCGTGTGCACTCCCGGCAGGGCCGACAGCTGCGCGAGAACCGACGCGTCCGGCACAACACCCCTCCCTCTCGGCGAGAACACCACCGGCGACCACAGGGAAGACCACTCTATCGAACTCGTGTTCGATGCATCCGAGTCAACACCGTCACACCGGGAACGTCAAGACAGGCCCGGCGAATGGCGGACACGTCACAACGAGTACGGCCGCCGCCACCACTCAACTCTTGCTCAT
>Ga0079226_10003274_pt1 | contig 12430 bp, 10 predicted proteins | sample Poulit2014_FD_76345 | JGI IMG/M metagenome (GOLD analysis project Ga0079226, IMG submission 76345) | Agricultural soil microbial communities from Georgia to study Nitrogen management - Poultry litter 2014 | ecosystem: Environmental > Terrestrial > Soil > Agricultural land | place: USA: Georgia... | reverse complement strand
TTTCAAGTTTTAAACATATATGATTATAAATTACTTTTTAAAATTTTTCATCAGTACATTTCATTTTACGATAAACAAAAACAGACTTAGACAACACAGCATAACAAATAGTTGTATAACATTAAACTTGCAAAATAACAAAAATTACAGCAATATTGTGGTAAGATGATCTTTTCAAAATTAACTTAATTTAATAATAAACACAAAAAAAGTATAACGATCTAAGAAATTAGTTAATAATATACGAAGGAAGTAGATTAAATGACTTTTAAAAAAAATAACTTAATGTATATTATAATTGGTTATTTAATCGTTATTGTTTCAATTTCTTTTGCTAGACATGCTTATGGAATAATATTACCTTTTATGAAAAATGGGTTATCCATATCTTATAACTCAGCTAGTTGGTTAGGAACTATGACATCGCTAGGTTACTTAATTTCTATAGTATTTTCAGGTCATTTATCAATAAAGTGGGGAGAAAAAAAAGCAATAATTTTAGGGTTATTGCTGATTTTAATTGGATTTTTAAATTTATCTAAAATTAATGGGTATCTTTTAAACTTATCTTATATGTTTTTATTAGGTATAGGTACTGCATTCGTTTTCACTCCCTTAATTTCCATAATAACCAAATGGTTTCCAAACAATAAAGGATTAGTAATTGGGATAATGAACGGAAGTTCAGGTATAGGCTTATTTTTTGTAGGAATATTAGTACCATTTTTAACAAATATGTACCCAGAACATGGTTGGCGGATAATATGGATGGTTCTGTTTCTGATTACTTTATCAGTGTTTATTGTGACCCTTATTTTTTTAAATCCTCCTCCAAACAAAAGCAAAAAAGAAGTTAATGTTGACATTAGTAAAAAAAACTTGTACTTGAATAAAAAAATCATAAATATCGGGTTAATATATGGGGTGATTGGATATTGTTTAATAGTGCAGTCTTTATTTAATATGAGTTTTATGCTAGAAGAAGGTTTAGCAAAAAATTACGCAGGTAAGTTAATATCTTTAAATGGTATATTATCCATTTTTAGCGCACCTTTATGGGGAAGTATCTCTGATCGATTAGGTAGAAAATATACTTTATTAATTGCTGTCAACTTAGTATGTTTGTCTGTTATTATCCCAATCTTATTATCAAATGCACAAGGGTTTTTGTTAAGTTTATTTCTACAAGGTATTGTATCTATAGGAATTATGACTTTAATACAAGCGTTTAGCGTTGAAATCGTTTCATCTTCATACGCACCAATTGTATTTAGTTATATAACGTTTTATTTTGCAATAGGACAATTGATAGGACCAGCATTATCAGGGACTATAATACAACATTTTGGCTTTAAGAGCGCGTTTACTCTTTTGTCGGTTTTACTTGTTTTTTGTGTTTATTTAACCGTTAGAATCCCACTTAAATAATTTTAAATATAATCTCATGATTCTCTCCTCCTGATAACTTATATGACAACTGAAATTTTCTCACCACAAATCTGTATATTGAAATACTAATTGAATAATTGTCAGAAAATATTTCTTCTTAGTGAACCCAAGATTAGTAATTCGTTTAAAAATAACCAAATTAATGCTGCGCAAAAATGAATATAGCAAACAGAACATTTTTAAATAAAACGTCATCAAAAAGGAGGAAGAGATAAGACATTCGTTTACTATGGGCTGGCTCTTATTTGAAGCATGCTTTCATCAAACCAATAGCCCGTTTAAATAGCTACTTCCACCTTTCATAACTAATTTGACGGCATATTTTATTTTTTAAATTCTTTACTGTAGTATTTAATACTCCAATTATAATTAGTATAAAATTCATTATTATCCATCTTTAATTCCAGATTACCATCATAGTTTTTTAGATCTTTAATTTTATATAAAAATTTTAAATTTTTTTCGATGATGAGTTAATAGAAAGGTTGTTCAATGATTTCATTTTAAAATTAACCTCTATCTGTTACTACAACTCTAGCATCTTCTTTAAAAGAATTGAATACACGGTGTGGTACATTATCTGGAATGATAAACGCATCTCCTTTACGCCATTTTGTAATTTCTTCTCCTAATTCAATTTTTATATTTCCCTCTATTACATAAAAAGAATGTCCATCATAGCAAATATGGTCAGCTTCATACCCTTTGGGATAAGTGATAATACGTTGTCGTTTACCATCAGTTTCTAGCCATCTAGAATGAGCTCCACACGAAGATTTGTCAGGGTAAGTTTTATCTCCATTCCTACTAATTTGTAATTTTTCATAATTTGATTTACTAATGATAATTCCTCCTTGAAATAGGCTTCGCCTAGTTATTTGATTTTCTTTTAAATAGTACTTAACTTTTTCCTTCAAATAAATTTTCATTTTGTTATTGAATGAAAATACTATTTAATTTTTCAATTTATGTCTAAAGGATAGACAGAATTTTTCGTACCCCATTTTTTCAGTATAAAATCTATGAGCGTCTTTTCTTGATATACCAGATTCTAATGATATATATGTGCAATTTTCATTTTTTGCTATTCTATGGAGATGCTTTAACATTGATTTTCCATATTCTTTGGATTGTTCATCATTTTTAGTTACTAAATCGTAAACAAATATATATTTTTCGTTATAAAAATTATAATTTATACTATAACCAGCTATACATATAGCTTGACCATTAAATTCCAAACCTATAAATTTATAGCCTTGTTTTTCCATTTTTCTGTATAATTTTAGAAACTTCTCTTTATTTAGCGATTGTCGTAATTCTTTGAGTACCGGATAAACTTTATTAAGGTCTTTTTTTGTATAATAATTTTTAATTTCAGTCATTGCAGCCTCCTTATATTCATTAAAATTATTTCTAGTTGTTAAAAAATTTCTAAAGTAATACTTAAGTTATAAAGTGATTTTATTTAACAAAATCGTCACTTACATAATATAAATAATATTGGTGTTTAATTGGAGAACATATCTATTGTTTCTACCTTTTTTTAATTATGATTTAATTTATAAATATTCGGTTTACGGTTAGGAAATACTGGAGCTTTTTCCCTTATTGTATCTAAATAATTAAAATCTATATCCTTAACTAGTACTGTTTCTTCTTCTTTTGCTTTTGCTATAATAGTTCCCCACGGATCAATTATCATGCTATTTCCAAAACACTCTCGGTTAGGCGATGATTTGCCAATCTGTGCAGCAGCTATTATATAACATTGGTTTTCTATAGCTCTTGCTCTTAAAAGTATTTCCCAATGGAACGCTCCTGTATAAAAAGGAAAAGCTGCAGGAACACAAATAATTTTAACCTTTTCCTTTAAAGCTAAAGATCTAAATATTTCCGGATACCTTAAATCATGGCAAATAGTTAAACCTATTCCACCAAATTTTGTTTTTGCTGCAACAATCTCTTCTCCTGGTTTCACTGTATCTGATTCTTTGTCAATTATTTTATTTTTTAAATAGACATCAAATAAATGTGTTTTTCTATATTTAGCAATTATTTCTCCTTTTGGGTTGAATAAAATACTTGTATTATAAACACGTTGATCATCAGCTTTTTCTAATATACTTCCACAATTTAAATATATATTATTTTTTTTTGCTTCTTTTGAAAATAATTCACTGGTTTTTCCGGGTATATTTTCAGCTTTTTTATTTTTTTCTTTGTCCATTCCCATGAAATCAACGTATTCTGGCAAAACTACAAAATCAGCCCCATCACCAGAAGCACTTTCAATTCCTTTTAAGGCTTTGTATATATTATTTTCTTTGTTATCTGTTGAATTTAATTGCACAATGCCAACTTTCATATATAACATCCTTTCATAGATTTTTTGTTGTTAAAATAATTGGTACGTAATTAGAATAGTATACTTAATTGTTAAGATAGTGAAGTTTTAAAATGAAACCAAAATTATTTAAAAATATTAATATAATATTTTTAATTTTTCTGTTATATAACATCTACATAACACATCACGGTATACATGTTTAATAATTTAAAAAATACAAACGGTGTCTTGTTATTGTGCTTTTGGAAATATTTTTTTAATAATCCCTTCAGGCATGAACATGATTACAATAACTATTAAAAGACCATAAACCATCATTCTGTAGTCTCCTAAAAATCGTAGGTACTCTAGTCCTATAACTACTATAAATGCTCCCACAACAGGACCTATAACAGTTCTCATCCCCCCAATTGCAACTATTAGCAATATTTGAAGCATTAAATCTACACTAATTTCAGATGAAGGCGTAAGAACCTGCACATAGTGGGCGTATAAAGCTCCTGAAACTCCTGCTATAAAAGCACTAATCATAAAAATATACAACTTATTATTTCTTAAGTTAACACCTAAACTTTCTGCTGCATCTTGTGACTCTCTCATTGACTTTAAAGCCAATCCTCGAGGGCCGTTAATAATCTTAGTTATGAATAAAACAGTTAATATTAGTATAGTTAATACTAAAAAATATATATTTATACGATTTGCTAAATTAAAATCTAGAGGCCCTATACTTGTAAACGCTGGTATGCCACTTAACCCTAGCTCGCCTCTTGTTAAATCACTAAAGTTACTAGCCATTAGTCTAATGATTTCCGCAAAACCAAGAGTGGAGATCGCTATATAAGGGATAATTCTCAAACGTAAAATCGGAAAACTAATAATACCACCTGCTACTGCTGCTAATATCCCACCGATAATCAAACCTAACCATGGTGATATTTCTAATTCTATAGAAATTATTGCTGATGCATATGCACCTATTCCAAAAAATGCCTGATGTCCAAATGAAAAAATACCCGAATATCCTGCAGCTAAATTCCAACTCAAACCTAATATTGCAAATATTAGTGATAGAATTAATATTTGCAAAACATAACTTCCTACAAAAAATGGCAGAACAATTAATAGGATTAAAAGTACAAAGTAAAAGAACACATCATTTTTATACCACTTTTTTTTAGCTAGTTTCGCCATGCTATTAGACAACATTTTATCACTACCTTCTATTAAATATTTTTTTGTCCAAATATACCTGTAGGTTTAATCCATAAAAACAAAATAAGTAATGTAAATGCTATGGCATTTTCCCATTCTGATGAAAATACCAGAATACTTAAGCCTTCTATAATCCCTAGAGATACACCGGCAATAATTGCTCCTGCTAAACTACCCAGCCCCCCGATAACCACGACAGCTAGTGATTTAAGAAGTGGATCGGCCCCCATCCAAGGATTTACTGAATTAATAGGAGATAACATTATTCCTGCGATAGCGGCAAGGATTGCGCTAATTCCGAATGTAATCATGTATGTTTTTTTTGTGTTAATCCCATAAATAATAGCAGAAAACTGTTCCTGGGATGTCGCTCTTAGTGCCCGTCCAAATCTACCGTACTTCAAAAATAACCCTAATAAGGTAATTATTAATATGGCTACAATTAAAATAAGTATTCTATGTATCGATATAGAAGAATTAAAAATGTGCATTTTCCCTTCTATATAATAAGGAATATTTTTGAACTTTTCTCCCCATAACGCAAGAGATAAATTCTGAAGGAAAAGAGACAGTCCGAAAGTAGCTATTAAATGACTTTCATCAAATCCTGGACTTTTCATTAAACGCTCAATCATAACTTTTTCAATAATAACAGCAACAATAAACAATAATATTAAACTAATTAAAGCTGATACAATCCAATGCAAACCTGAAGAAACATTTAAAAAAAACATAAAAAATCCACTCAGCATATAAAATTCGCCATGCGCTAAATTTAGCATATTCATCGTACCCCATACTAAAGTTAACCCACTAGCCATCAAAGCATACATAGAACCAGTTATTATACCATTTATGATTTGTTCTGTTATAAGATTCACAAAATCCCTCCTAAATTCCTAAGTAAGCTTCTTTGACATACTTGTTATTTTGTAATTCTTTTGCTTTGCCTTCCAACGTTATTTCCCCATTTTCTAACACATACGCATAGTCTGATACTTCTAAAGCTATATTGACATTTTGTTCAACAAGCAAAATTCTAATTCCGTCCTCTTTTAAATTTTGTATTAATTCGAAAATCTGCTCAACTATTTTGGGAGCTAAACCTAACGATGGTTCATCCAACATTAATATTTCAGGGTTACTCATCAATGCTCGTCCTATAGCAACCATTTGTTGCTCCCCTCCTGATAAAGTATTAGCCTTTTGACTTCTTCTTTCTTTTAGTATGTTAAATAAATCAAAAACATAATTTAACTTCTCTTTTCTTTTTTTCCACAACGACTTTTCAAAAGCTCCCATTATTAAATTTTCTTCTACCGTCATTTGACCAAATAATCTTCTGCTTTCTGGAACATGTGATATTCCATTTGAAATTATCTTATATGGAGGGATTTTATTTAACTGAGTATTACCTAAGTAAATATTACCTTTCTCAGGTCTTATAATTCCTGAAATAGTTTTTAACATCGTTGTTTTGCCTGCGCCGTTAGATCCTAAAACTGCTATAGTTTCTTTTTCATTTAATTTTAAGGATACATTACTCAAAGCTTGCATTTTTTCATAATAAACATCTATATTATTAACACTAAGCATTAACAGCACCTCCAAGATAAGCTTCAATTACTTCTTTGTTATTAGCAATTTCTTTTGGAGTCCCACCAGCAAGTATTTCACCATAATTCAATACAGTCATCCTGTCAGATATACTCATGACTGCTTTCATAACATGTTCTATCATTATTATGGAGACACCACTATCTCTAATTTTTTTAATTATTTCTACAACCTCGTTTCCTTCCGTTGGGGTTAAGCCACCTATGACTTCGTCTAATAATAACACCTTTGGCTCTGTTGCAAGAGCTCTAGCCAATTCTAGCTTTTTTTTATTTCCAATAGACAATGCTTTAGCTTCTGTATAAATAAAATCTTTCATACCAACAAACTCTAAAACGTCCGTAGCTTTTTTTTTAGCAGTTTCGAAATTAATTTTTTGTTTTCCAAAATAAGACCCTACTGTTACATTTTGTATTAAATCCATGCTTTCAAATGGTTTAGTAATTTGAAAAGTTCTAGCAATGCCGTTTTTACAACGTTGGTCAGGTCGTTTATTTATTATATCTTCATCTTCAAATATAATAGACCCTGAATTAGGATTTAACACTCCAGCAATAATATTAAATAAAGTAGTTTTTCCTGCACCATTAGGCCCGATAAGCCCTAAAATTTCTTCTTGTGCTAAACTTAAATTTATATCTTTTAGCGCATGTAGCCCTCCAAATATTTTTGATACATTTTTAATATTCAAAATATTTTCATCGCTCATTTTTGAATACCTCCTACTTTGTCACTCTTTAGTTATCAAGTAATTAATAAATATTACCAACATTATTTAAAAATCTAGATAAACTTGTCACTTTAGTAAAAAACATTTTAAAAAGCTTTTATAAAATTTATGATGTGGTTTAACATAGAAAATTTCTGATACTTAATTTTCTTGAAGTATGAAAAGTAAATTTAACAGAAAATCTATGTTAAACCGCCTATATATTTATTATATTATTTATTTTTATATTTTATTTTAGCCATGGTTGGGTTTTGTATTTTTCAGTTGACGTATTTTCAGGCCAAATAATTTCATTTGTTTCATCTTCTTGAACTTGAGCTGAAGGAACGGGAACGTAGTCAGGTCCATATTTTATTGTATGGTTGTTCTCGTCAAACTCGTAATGTCCTATAACCCCGTCATTACTTAATGATTCCATTTGTTCCACTATTTCGTCCGCATCTGTACTGCCAGCTTCAGAGATAGCAGTTAAGACATTATTCATATAATCATACCCCTGAGCAGCATCAGAATCTCCTTTTTCATCAAATAACTCTTCATAGTCATTATCAAATTCTTGTTGCTCTTCTATTAATTCAGGATCGTAAGACAAAGGTTCCCAAATCAGCCCTTCACTGTTCTCTTTTGCTTGTTCATAAAATTCTGGCCTAAGAGGATAATATATTGCGTAATGCATTGCATCTAAATCTATTTCATCAAATTGTTTAACAAGAGAAACACCTGAAGAAACTGATGTAAATACTGTGATTAGAACATCTGGGTCTAAATCTTTTAATTTTGTTAATTGTGAATAAAAATCAGTATAATCTAAATCAACTGTTTCAAATGCGATTTCTTCCCAATCATCTTCTTCAAATAATTTTTGGGCTTCAGCTACATTTGAATGCCCATAATCGGTATCTTCTACAATATATGCAATTTTTTTATCTTTTGGTTCGAAGTCTCCATCATCTATAATAGTGTTTATTGTTTCATAGGCAGATTCTCCATAACCCTCACTACTGAAATTACCTTTCCAAAAATATTTATATTGATCGATGTCTTCTTCTATCTTTTCTGATATAGCACTGCTTACAGGTTCTCCACTCATTATAGGGATTTCATATTGTTCTGCTAAATCCATAACAGCCATTGTTTGTGAGCTACCAAAAGTATCTCCGATTAAAAAGTCGACATCGTCTTGGTCAATTAATTTTTCCGCTGTGCTTACAGCCTCTGAGGGTTCTGCTTGGTTATCCTCATGTATCAATTCAATAGGAACTTCACTTTCGTTTATTTCAATTCCACCCTCGTCATTCCACTCTTCAATAGCCATTTCCATACCATTTTTTAATGCTATCCCAGAATTAGCTGAAGGGCCTGAAAGAGGGCCTGTCGCACCTATCTTAATTGTATCAGGTGTTTCGTTTTTTTCTTTGTCTCCAGAGCAGCCGTATATGATTATTACAAATATTAAAATTAATACTAATAAAATAGTTTTATTCTTCAATTTTTATTTTCCTCCCTTTGTATCAGTACAATTAATAATACAATAATATTCATTGTAAAGTTTACATAACACCAAATCATATTAGCTCTTTAAGGGTAATTAACATTATTTCTTGTATTTATAAAACACCTACACTTAAAACGAAATTTTAAAATAATTAAATTAAATCATTCATTTACCTCACACCAATTTAAGATAAGAGAAATTAATGTTTGAGTAGCTTTTTTTAAAGTAACCAAATCAATATATTCATTTATCCCGTGCATGTTTTCACCTTTTGCTCCATAACATGTTGCTGGAATTCCGAATTCATGAAAGGCTCGTATATCTGTTGTTGCTGTAAATGGCTTAGTCTCCATTTTTTCATTATGTGTTGTTAAATGTGCTTCCTCTAAAGCCTTCATCAAATCAGAGTCTTTATTTACTATTGTTCCTGGCGCTTTAAACCCGTAAAATGTAATTTCAGGAGAATTTTCGTTTAACCACTCATCTTTTGAAGCCCCCTTTAAAATCCATTTTTTTATCTCATTTTGAACTTCTTTAGGATCTTGCTCTGGATATAGACCTATTCTAACTTCGAAAGTGCATTCACTTGGTACATTCGATGCCCAATCTCCACCTTTAATTACCCCCACATTTACATTAAGTGGATGAGGGTGTTCTATGAATTCATTATTTTTGGATTCCGTATTAATATATTCTCTATATTCATCGATAATTTGTATTAAATAAGCAGCCTTGTTTATTGCATTAACTGCTTTTTCAGCTCTTTCTACATGAGCTCCAGATCCTATTACTTTAACTTGCAACCATATCACTCCTACTTGGCTGCTGATTGCTTTGAGTTCAGTAGGTTCAGGAATAATAGCTGCATCTGCTACAAACCCTCTTTCCAATAATGCCAAAGCACCGTTTCCAGTACATTCTTCTTCGATTACTGTTTGTATTTGTAAATCAGCCCCTAATTCTAAACCAGACTCATTAATAGCTTTTACTGCATATATCATTGCCGCTACTCCTGATTTCATGTCACATATCCCGCGTCCATACATTTTATTATCAATTACAGTAGGACAATACGGATCTGTGTCCCACATATGTTCTGGCTCTGCACTAACAACATCAACATGTCCTTGCAAAATTAAACTCTTACCTGTTTTTAAGCCTCTCGATTTGTTTTCGCCAACCACAACAGGTCGATTTTCACAAAGCCAATTTGGTTCTCCGTAATTATTATAATGAGCTATTTTATCTGGCTCAATGTCAAAATAATGTGTGTTTAGCCCCATGTCATCCAGGTGATTTTTAATAAACATTTGAAGATTTTTTTCATTTAATAAAGTACTTTTATAAGACCCTAAGGTTTTTAAAAATAATAATTCTTCTTCCCATAATTCATCTAATTTTTTAAAAGCTTTATCGCTGTTTTTTTTCATAACAAACATCATTCCTTTCATAACGTAAAAATTTTAAAATTAACTCTTACATTTGAAAATTGAAGAAGAGCTCCCACTATATATGAATTCATAAATTATAAAGTCTTTAAACTTTTTCAACATTTCGCATATTTTATTAACCACAATAATACGACCTATAAGATAATAAACCTCACCCACCTTCATAACAGGTGCACTAATAAACGTAATTAATGTTGTCATATCCTGCACTTTATATCGTATTGAGAAGAAACGAAACTCTGGATAGATTTGTCTACAGCTACTTCAAAAGGTACTTTACATAGTTACATTCATCATTCCATCTTTATGCCACTCTCAAAAATATGGAGTTCCTGTAATGCTCGTTGAAGCAACAGTCAAATTGCTCCTCTCTGTTTTTCGAGTTAAAATTCTTCTTTTACCTCCCCCCTTGTATTTACTAATAATATCTAATTAACTTAAGAAAAGGAATAATCGAAAGGATAGAGCTATATGATGTTAAACAACTGTGTTTGTTGTTTTTTGTGCCGATAAACAACTTTAATGATTCGTAAAGAGTATAGTCTTCAATAAAAATATTAGTTTTTGAATGATTTTTTATTAAAATTTTCTTTTGTTACATAGATAAGGATTAATGTATAATTTTTTTGTTTTTAAACTAATCTTTATTGATAAAATGAAACACTATAAAAATGCTCTTAATAGGGGTTCAGTATAACTACATATTAACGTAAGCGCTTTCAAAAGTAAACAATTAATTTCTGAATATTAAGACAACAAAATGGTTTTGTGATTTTCATTATTTTTTGATAAATGGCCATAATAGTTACAAGTTTCCCCTACGGACATAATAGTGTTATATGATTGTTCCAGCGTACGTGTATTTTGTAGAGGTGATACATCTTACGTATCAAAAAGGTCATGATATTATTTGTCATATTAGACGTAAACTTCTCTCATATCAAAATTTGTTTTATAAAACAGCGAAGGAGATAAACCAAGCTCCTTCACTGAAAAACAAACTATCTGATAAATAATGAATAACTACAAGTCGAAACATTTAAAAATTTAGCTAAACAATCAATAAACATATTAAATATCGGGTTATAGTTCACTATTATATATAACACTTTAAAATGAGAAATGAATTTCCTATTTTTGATAAATTTTATGGTGAATATATTTTTTAAGCAATACATCCTGTGTGAACTGTGAGCTATCCTATATGAGTTTAATAAATATAGTTAGCTATACGATCTCCACAAGAACGCTAATTTAAAAAACGTGCTCGTGACGCTAACATATCCGCTACAAATCGTGTAGCTGTAATTGCAGTTATATCAGAATGGTCGTATGGTGGAGCAATCTCTACAACATCAAATCCTACAAGGTCAACTTCTCCTAACCAATCAATTGCTTGGATCATCTCTCGAACTAAAATCCCTCCTGGGGTCGGCGCACAAGTACCAGGCGTTTGAGAAGCTTCTAACGAATCCATATCAATCGAAACATAAACGCCGTCTGTTCCATCAGATGCAATTTCTATAGCTTCTTTGATGACCTTTTCCATCCCTTTATTATAAATGTCTCTCATTGTATAAAGAGAAATCCCATGTTTTTTCACATAATCAAGTTCTGCTTTAGGATTCATTGGTCCACCTGCGCCAATAATAACTGCTTTGGTAGAATCAAAACAATCTAATTCCATAGTTCGTGGTACTGGACAACAATGATTCCAAGGATCGCCTCCCACATCTTCCGCAGTATCTAAGTGAGAGTCAAATATAATAAACCCATATTTTTTACTTGAATTGTACTCGTTTAATGCCATTGTTGAAGAAACTGTAACAACGTGGTCTCCTCCTACAACTACTGGAAGTGCACCACCTTTTAAAACCTCAAGGACGTTTTCTTTTCCTCTTTTCAGTGTTGTTAACGCGTCATTTATTTGAACATTTACATCTCCCACATCGCGAACGTTATATTTATCAAAAATGTTAACATCATAATCGAAATGATAAGGAATAGTCATAGATGATACATCTCGAATTCTTCTCGGTCCCATAGTTGAACCTGTACGTGTGATAGTTGTTCCATCAAAAGGAACTCCTAGTATAGCTGCTTTTACTTTCTCTTTTTTAATT
>Ga0079226_10003273_pt1 | contig 12432 bp, 11 predicted proteins | sample Poulit2014_FD_76345 | JGI IMG/M metagenome (GOLD analysis project Ga0079226, IMG submission 76345) | Agricultural soil microbial communities from Georgia to study Nitrogen management - Poultry litter 2014 | ecosystem: Environmental > Terrestrial > Soil > Agricultural land | place: USA: Georgia... | reverse complement strand
AATGAACCAATTGGACGTTCTGGTGATTTCAGTCCAGCACGGCTGCGACGAATCGCTTTTGCAATTTGCTCAACTGCTTCATCTTGTCCGATCACATACCGGTCAAGTTCTGTAACTATTTCTTTTGGTGTTTTATCCATTGGATCCATAAATTAAGCGGTAAAGATCTTGGAAATAATCTTTACCTTCGCTCCTTTCCGATTATCAGGCTAGTTTAGAGAACTTCTGTGATTACATTTTGGTTGGTGAATATGTCAATATTTCCCGCAATATGCAATGCACTTTTAGCGATCTCTTCCGCAGACATTTCAGGAGCATGCGCACTCAAAGCGACTGCCGCTGCAAGAGCATAATTACCGCCGGAACCGATCGCAAGTACGTCATTATCAGGTTCGATCACTTCACCAGAACCAGAAACTAATAATAAGTTATCTTTATCCATCACAACTAATAAAGCTTCAAGCTTTTGTAATTGTTGGTCGCCACGCCATTCTTGAGCTAATTCTACAGAGGCACGTTGTAAGTTACCACTGTATTGATTCAGCTTCTTTTCAAAGCGGTCTTGCAAATTAAGTGCATCTGAAACGGAACCAGCAAAACCGACTGCTACTTTACCGTCATAGATTTTTCTGATCTTATGGGCTGTTCCTTTCATGATGACTTGTTCTCCCATTGTTACCTGGCCATCGCCGGCCATTGCTGTATGTCCATTGTGTCGCACAGCACAAATAGTTGTCATATTATTGACTTCCTCCTAATATTTTAAGTTATTATTGTTATTTAGTTTTAAGCACGTGGAAAAAATTTCCGATAGTTTTCCTGGAGATTCTCCGTAGTCACGTGGGTATAAATTTGAGTTGTTGAAAGACTGCTGTGTCCTAACAGCTCTTGAACAGCGCGCAAATCAGCACCATTACTCATTAAATGCGTAGCAAAAGTATGTCGCAATTCATGAGGATGAATAGTTGTTTGCAACGAACTTTGTTTAACGACCTGATTTAAAACATAAGTGATCCCTGCGGCTGTGATTGGATCTCCATAATGATTGATAAAGACATAGTCGTGTTCTTTATGATACTTTTCCATGATCGGAGTTCGCGCTTTTGCAAAATACTTTTTAAGTGCATTTGCACAATATTGTCCAAAAGGAACGTAGCGATCTTTACCACCTTTACCGTGCAATAACATGGCTTGGTTATCAAAGTCGATCACTGGAACTGTGAGGCTCGTACATTCAGAAACACGCATGCCTGTTGCATATAACGTTTCTAGTAGCGCATTATTTCTAATGTCTTTCATTGAGTCACCAGCCGTGGCTGCAAACAAAGCGTTCATTTCCTTTTCATAAAAAAAATGTGGTAAAGACCGGGAATGCCGCTTTAATTGAACGTATATAAATGGATTTGCTGACACGTAGTTATTTTTTAATAAAAAACGATAAAAAGAGCGCAAACCAGAAATCATCCTAGAAACACTATTCTCTTTGTATTGTTGTTCATATAAAAAACTCATGTACACGTGTACATCGCTTTCTGTAACCGATGCAAAGGATGTTATCCCGCCAGTGTCAGCTAAAAAATTGCAAAAGTCACGGATGTCATCTGTATAAGCTTTCACAGTTTCTGTTGAATACTGTCGCTCGTATTTTAGGTAATCTTGATATTCCGTGATCCATTTTTGTTCCACTACGCCACCTCCTAGTCAACATTAACTGTATTTTCCTATAATGGTCAAAATTAGTCAAGGAAACGTCAGTTAATTCTTTTTTCTTAACCTTTTCACAAGCAAGAGAGTGAGACAAAAGATGTTTTGAAGTCGATTTGTAATGATGATTGCGTTATTTTGGGTTGTAGTAAAGCGAAGAGCTAAAATGACGTAATCATCGTTACAGTAAGACTTCAATCTTTTGGAACACGTTTAAGGTCATCAATTTAACACATTTAAGGGGATGAATCGACGGCCCCTTTTAGAATCACCTAGCTATCTATGTCCCAGCCCCTGTTAATAAATACAGCTGTTGAAAATAAAAACTGCATCATCATATACGTTTTAAAACGTTTGATAACACAGTTTTATTTTAGCAGTACACCTTAAATGTTATTTCTGCAATTCTTCTTCGTAATCGCCATTTGGACATTTAACTTGTGCACCTTTTTTTGATTTTTTATAAATTAAATAATGTTTACATTTTGGACAATCACGGCCGACCGGTTGATCCCAAGAAATGAAGTCACAATCAGGATAACGTGAACACCCATAAAAAATACGATTTTTCTTAGATTTACGTTCTACCACGTCACCTTTATTACACTTAGGACAGGTTACACCGATTTTTTTGACGATCGCCTTAGTGTTACGGCAATCTGGGAAACGGCTACAAGCATAAAATTTACCGTAACGGCCCATCTTGATCAACATTGGTGCACCACAGATATCGCAGTTAAATCCAGCAGGTTCATCTTTGATCTTGACCTTTTCCAATTTTTGTTCGGCGCTGGTAACTTCTTTAGCAAATGGCCGGTAGAATTGGTCGATCACGTTGACCCATTCTTGTTTTCCTTCTTCAATTTCATCAAGTTCATCTTCAAGATCAGCGGTGAACTTCACATCTAAAATGTCGGGAAAGCATTCGGCGATCATCGAATTAACGATCTCGCCTAGTTCAGTTGGTTCAAATTTGCGCGCGGTCAACTTAACGTAATATCGCTTTTGAATCGTGCTTAGAGTCGGAGCATAGGTCGATGGGCGACCAACACCATTTTCTTCAAGTGTTTTGATCAAAGTAGCTTCAGAATAACGTGCAGGTGGTAAGGTAAAGTGCTGACTTGGATCAGTTTTAACCAGTGTGACCTCATCGCCTTCGCTTAAGCTCGGTAAAAGATTATCTTTTCGCTTTGATTCAGCATAAACTTTGGTATAACCAGGAAACTTCATCTTTGACCCATTTGCCCTGAAAGTTACGTCATTTTGTTCTAAGTCAGCCCGTACAGTATCGACGATAGCTGGGGTCATTTGGCTGGCAACAAAACGTGACCAGACTAAAGAATAAAGTTTCATTTGGTCTTTGGTCAAATATTTTTCGATCGATTCTGGTGTCCGCAAAACAGAAGATGGACGGATCGCTTCGTGGGCATCTTGGGCATTTTCTGAAAGTTTACCTGTACGTGGTTTAATAGCAGCATAATCACTACCATAGTTTTCAGTAATAAAACCAGCTGCTTCATGTTTAGCAATAGTTGATACACGTGTGGAATCGGTCCGCATGTAAGTGATCAGCCCCACTGAGCCGCCACGACCGATATTGATTCCTTCATAAAGTTGCTGAGCGATCATCATCGTTTTTTGCGTCCTGAATTTTAATGAATTATTCGCTGTTTGCTGCATAGTAGAAGTCGTGAAAGGTAATGCCGGGAATCTTTTACGTTCCTTTTTGACAACTTTAGCAACTTCAAATGGCTTTTCTTTTGAAATTTTACTTAAGATGTTTTGAACGTCTTCATTATTTTTCAATGCGGTTTTTTTACCTTTGAGGCCGTAAAAAGCTGCATCAAACTTGCTGCGTCCCTTTTTAAACTGCGAATCTATGTTCCAGTATTCTTCGGGAATAAATTCTTTAATTTCTTTTTCTCTTTGAATGATCAAGTTCAAAGCGATCGACTGTACTCGGCCTGCAGACAATCCCTTTTTAACTTTTGACCACAATAACGGAGAGATCGAATAACCAACTAAACGATCTAAAATTCGTCGTGCTTGTTGGGCATCAACTAAATTCATATCAATGGCACGTGGATTTTTAAAAGCATTTTTGACAGTATCTTTAGTAATTTCATTGAAAACTACGCGATTCTTATCTTTGGGGTCTAAGCCTAAAAGATATGACAAATGCCAAGCAATCGCTTCCCCCTCACGGTCCGGGTCGGCTGCAAGGTAAACCTGCTTTGCTTTCTTTGCTTCCTTACGCAGCTCTTTAATGACGTCACCTTTACCCCTGATCGAAATGTAATGTGGCTCATAGTTATTATCTACGTCGATACCCATTTTACTTTTAGGTAGATCACGAATATGTCCAAGACTGGCCATCACTTTGTAACGTGAACCTAAATATTTTTCGATAGTTTTTGCTTTTGAAGGTGATTCCACGATCACTAAATTCTTTTTTACTTTTCTTGTTGTTCTTTTCTTTTTTGTTTTTGTTTTGGGTGTTTTTTTTGGTTGTGTGGATGTCGGCAAAACGTCCCACTCCTTTATTTAGATTGTATTTTTATGATAATTGTTAGTTGGTTAAATCGCTTAACCAAAATCGATAACAATGTTATGCCTTTGAAGATTGGTTTGTCAAGCTGTTTGGAAAATCTTCAAGAATATCTCTACTATTTAAGACGGGTTTGGCACCGGCTTGGATCAATTCATTACAGCCAACTGACAGACTGCTGTCAATGCGACCAGGGATCGCTAAAACATTGCGATTTTCTTGTAAGGCCAGGTTAGCTGTGATCAGGCTGCCACTATGGTGTTTAGCTTCTACTACTAACAAACTATAACATAAACCAGCAATGATCCGATTACGTAGCGGGAAATGATAAGGTAATGGTTTTTGCCCGATCTCATATTCGGATAATACTAAGCCTTTTTTAGCGATCGAAGCTTGCAATTCATAATTGTCTTTTGGGTAAGTTTGGTCAAGACCTGTCCCGATCACAGCGATGGTTGGTGCATGAGCTTTCAAAGCTAAACGATGAGCAAGAGTATCGACCCCTGTGGCAGCACCACTTACGATCGGGATTTGTGGGGTGCAGACATCTTTTAACACCGAAGGCAAAACGTCAGCTCCATAACTAGTCATTTTTCTGGCACCAACAACAGCTAAACTAGTCTCCTTCATTAATGAAAGATTTCCTTGATAAAATAAAATTATCGGTGGTTCAAATGTCTCTTTTAATTGAGTCGGATATTCAGGGTCAAGGATCGTTATAATTCCATTATGTCGCTGGTTGACCAACATTTTTTGTGTAGTTGAATTTGAATGAAAATCAGCTAAAAAATGTTGCAGATCACTTTTAGTTCCTGTTAATATTTTATCTAATTCAGTTACTTGGGGTTGTCTTTTATTTTGTTGCATAAAATTATAAATTTTGGTTTCACCTTTAATACCAATTCCTGCACATAAATGAATCCTTAATAAAAATGACCGATCATCCATAAAAACGCCGCCTTTGCTTTTTATATGATACATACGCAAAAGGCGGCGTTTTTAATTATTTAATTTAGATTTGATTGGTTCAAAGCTTTGACGGTGGATCGGAGTAATACCATTTTTTTCGATCCCTGCTAGATGCTGTTTTGTCCCATAACCAGCGTTTTTCTCAAAACCATAACCAGGATAATCTTGAGCGTACTTTTCCATTATTTTATCACGGGTGACCTTCGCAATAATGCTAGCTGCTCCGATCGAAGCTGAACGCGCATCACCTTTTATCAATTTACGTTGCTTGATCATTGTTTTTAACTGCATAGCATCGATCAAAAGTTCTTCAGGCAGTGGGATCAGTTGTTCAACTGCTTGTTCCATTGCAAAACGAGCTGCTTCATAAATATTGATTTCATCAATTTTTTTATTATCAGCTTGTCCGATCCCGATAGCGATCGCTTGTTCCTTGATCATGGGTGCTAATTCAAGTCTTTTTTTGGCACTAAGTTGTTTGGAATCATTGACATCATATAAATCAAAATCATGAGGTAAAATCACAGCTGCAGCTACGACTGGCCCTGCTAGTGGTCCACGCCCAACTTCATCGACCCCGGCAACAAATTGCACACCATTTGCCCATGCTTCTTTTTCCAACGTAAGTCTTTTTTCAAACTCTTTTCTTTTCAGTTCAATTTTTTCTTGTCGTTTTTCAAAGCTTTTCAATAACTGCTTAACACCTTGGCGTTCGTCTTTATAAAGTTCATTTATTAGTTTAACTTTAGTGATTTCAGGTTGACTTTCAATGCTTTTTAACAGTGACCGGACATCTGTTATATTCATTTTCTTTGCTTTTTCACTACTCATTTCGCGTCTCTTTTTTAGTAGTTTTTCCAGCAACTTGTAAAACTGGGTCTAAGGTATACCGACCTAACTTTTGCTTACGGATATCTTGGATCAAACGTTGTGCACCCCGATCATAATCATCACGAAAACCTGCGTTTTTGGTGATGACTAAAAGTGTATCCACGTCTGAAGCCGTCATTTCTTCGTTGGTCAACCGATAACGTTCTTGTAGCTTTTGCGGTGCCTTTTTTTTGAAAAATTCAAGCGCATATAAAGCAATATCATCATCATGGAATAATTGGTCTTTAATTGCTCCCGTTAATGCTAATTTTTGGCCTACTAACGGATCTTCGAATTTTGGCCATAAAATCCCTGGTGTGTCTAATAATTGTAAATTCTTACCAGCTTTTAACCATTGCTGTTTCTTGGTAACACCTGGCTTATCTCCCACCGAAGCTACGTTTTTTTTGACCATATGGTTGAGCAAAGTTGATTTACCAACATTAGGGATGCCAATACACATTACACTAATTTTTTTAGATTTAATCCCTTTTTCTTGACGTTTCTCAAGCTTATCGGCTAAGACATTATTGATTTTTTTTTCGATCACTTTCAATGAACCATTAGTACTATCAACTGCAACTGCGGGTTGTCCCGTTGCCTCATAATAATTTATCCATTGCTGTGTTTCTTTAGGATCAGCTAGATCCATTTTAGTTAAAACAATGATCGCGGGTTTATTTTCAAGAATATTTACAAGTTCAGGATTACGTGATGATTCAGGCAAACGAGCATCGACCAGTTCTAAAACGATGTCGACCGTCTTTAAATTTTCTTTAGCCTGACGTAAGGCTTTAGCCATATGGCCTGGATACCATTGAATGACTGCCATATTATTCCTCCTTGTTATCTGATCATTATCAATAACCAGACTAGAATTTCATATTTTTATTATACACAAGACGTTCTTTTTAACCAAATCAACAAACGAAAAGCAAGTAACTAACATTACATTAATTACTTGCTAGATAAATTCTAATTAGCAACTTTAATTGCGGTGTCATAAGCCTTATCAGAATCAATAATAAATTGAGCAACTGATTCTTGAATACTATCGATCGTCTTTTTATCAGCGATACCATTTGCACTTAAGTGCTTAGTTTGTTGGAATTTTTTAACTGCATTTTTAGTTCCTGAATCATAATATCCATCAGTTCGACCTGGTTTGTAACCTAAAGCTTTTAAGAATATTTGTAAACTCTTAACATTCTTGGAAACGTCATCTTCTTGATAACTTTTCTTATTATCAATGGCTGCTTGATAAGCAACCGACGGATAATCTGCTTTGATCGAGGGTTCAATTCCCTTTTCATGGATCCAACTACCATCAGGTGTCAACCATTTAGCAACAGTTAACTTAAGTTCTGTTTTGTCATTGAATGGCATTGCATTTTGAACAGTTCCTTTCCCAAATGATTTAGTTCCTACTAATTGATCATTAGCTGATTGTTTAAGGGCAGCAGCAAAAATTTCTGCAGCACTCGCAGAACCGCCGTTGATCATAACAACTGTTTTTTCATGAACTTTAAAGCCATCGTCGTACTTTTTGCCAGCTTTATAAACTTCCTTTTTACCATCTCGTTGTTGTACTTGCATAATAGTTTTCCCATCTTTCAAAAACATCGAGGATAATTTTAATGCTTGGTCCATCAAACCGCCAGGGTTATTGCGCATGTCGATCACAAACGATTTCGCACCTTTTTTCCGCAATTGTTTAATCGTTTTCTTCATCTCTTGCGCAGTTTTTTCTGAGAAAGTGGTAACTTGAATATATCCGACTTTTTTATTATCGTCATCTAATTTACCGTTCACAGTTTTAACGGGAATAGTATCACGCTTAAACGTTTTTTCAAAAGTTGTGGAACCTCGTTTGATCAATAATTTAACGGAAGATCCTTTTTTACCCCTGATCAAAGAAACTGCCTTATTGAGCGAGTACCCATTCAGTGATTTTCCATCAATTTTTAAAATAATATCTTTGGCTTTCAAGCCGCCTTTTTGAGCTGGTGTTCCAGAAATTGGAGAGACAATTTGAATTTGTTCTCCAGTTTTACGAACTTCAGCACCAATTCCTGTAAAACTAGATGAAATAGTTTCATTCAATGACTGAGTTTCGGATTTAGTCATATATTCTGAAAATTGGTCATTCAAAACATCAACCATCCCGTTTAGGGCACCATTTTCAAGTTTTTTCTTGCTGATATTTTTGTAATAATATTTATCCAAAGCTTTATAAACAGTATTGATTTTCCCCATTGATTCACTCGTCTGTTCCGCTGCTTGCAAACGCGAATTCATTACTACGAAAACACTGATTCCGCCAAGCAAAATTGCAACGATAGCAGTGATTATCAACGTTGTTAAGCTAAAGGATCTTTTTTTACCAGAAGAACTTTTAGTTTGTTTTTTTTCTTCCTTCAAAAATCATTCCCTCTTTCACTTATTTATTGAATTTTTTCAAGATATTTCTGCCACGCATCATCGAAAATTGTCATGGAAGGTAGGTAATTTCCATTCATTTCCAAATATTGTGACAATCCTTCATAATCACTCAACTGTTTAGGGAAAGATTGATCATAAAAGGCGTTATTGGCAAATTGAACCACTTCATTATAATCATCGGGATCGCGAAGAGTCATTAAACACCGATAAAAGCTCATTTCATTTTTCATTATTTTTCCTCCTCAGTCAATGGTATCAATATTTTGAAACGAATGCTGTCATTTTTTAAGTCTAATTCTTGGCCCTTAGCTTGGATTCCCTGTTTTGTCTTCACGTGATTTAAATTTAAAATAATCTCAGATTTTTTGGGCGAGATCTGAACGGCTTGCCCGGTTTTAACGTTATTTTTAACGTAATTTAACACAAATTTAGTTGGTGCATTCAAAGAACCAATCGCAACAGATTTAATTTTTAACTTGATATTTCCATCTTTACTTAATGTTGGTTTAGCATATAAAGTAAAGGAGACTTTTTCACCCAGCACTTTAGTTGTTCCAATTAAAATCGCTGATTTATTTAGAATAAATTTGTATTGGATATTATTGCTGTTTTTTTGCTGATGGTTTAAATAGTAATTAAGAGCACTACTTAATTGTTCTTTATTCATTTGAACATCGATCGAAGTCGTTTTATCAGCAGGTGTTTTAGTCTTGATTTCTTGTTCAACGCCCTTGTCAGGTGTATACACTTCAAGAATTATAAAAGCTACAAACGCAATGACCAACGCTAATAAAAAAGTAAAAGCAATTTTCCACGGGTCTTTAGGCTGTTTAGTTGTGTGAGCTTGCCTTTTTCTGTTTTTATTCTTCATTTTGGACCTCCTTGAACCATGTATCTTTATGTTTTACCATAATTTCATACAATTTTTGGGTCATTAATTGATAACCACGATCATTTGGATGAAAATGATCATCTGAAGATAAAAAGTTATTTTTTTCTTTATTATCAGACAGTAGTTTTTCAAGTTTTTTATTATCAGTATTACTTAAATCTAAATTAGCTTCTTTTTTTAATTCTTTTTTAGACTTGCCATAATACTGGCCCTCAGACATTTGATGATCAACGTCAACAAAGTAAGTTGAATTTAACTGTTGTACTTGGTTATGAGCAACGTTATTCCATTGGTCGGTATATTCTTGTAGAGCTGTCATATTTGGGAAATATACGTAAAATGGGTCGTAAACCGAAAACAAAAAGATAGGTGCACGTGAATTAACTGCACGCACATCCTTTAATAAGGCAGTCATATTTACTTTGTATTGATCCTTAGCCAATTGCATGCTTTTGTTGAAATTATTAGATGACAAAGTTTGAAAGTTATTCTGCAAAACGTGCATTAGATCGTTGCCACCAGCTGTGATTGTGATAATATCAGCTTTTTTTAATTGCTTTTTAATCTCTGATTGGGAATCTAAGCGCTGTTTGATTTCAGTTGTAGTGTCCCCAGTTTTACCAAAATTAGTTGTGTTTACTTTTTTAGCATCATTTTTTTGTAACTTTTGTTTAATTAAATAAACATAGCCACCACGCTCAGTCGTATCACCAACACCATGTGTTAAAGAATCTCCCAATCCAACTAAGTTAAGTTGATCAAGCTTTGGATCTTGCTTATTTTTATGCTTGTTAACTTGGTGTGATGTTGGTTCTGATCTGAAAGGTTGGTTTTGTGGTCGTGCCAACAAGTAAAAAATTCCTAAAAAAATGCCACTAAGAACCAACAAAGACAATATGAATTTGCCGATCTCAGTAATTTTTTTCATCTATCCCACCCTTATCCAAACAAAATTTCGTACTCTAATCATAGCACGCCATTTTAATATTTTATAATTATCAGTCAAAATTTTTACAATTTATACCTAACTTATTTTTATTAAAAATCGTCTATGCATATCGACCTATTCCTCAAACAAAAAACACTTTTCGCCATAATGATCTACTAGCGAAATAGTGTTTAGCAATGAGTCACATTAAATTTAAACCGCTACAGGTGCTTTGATTGCTGGCCAAGATTCATAACCAATGACTTTAATGTCTCTTAGGTCTAATTCTCCAATATGTTTTTTTTCAGGATTCAACCAGAGTTGTGGTGCATCTTTAGGAGTACGTTGTAATTGTTCTTGGACTTGATCAAAATGATTAGTATAAATATGAGCATCACCTAAGGTATGCACAAATTCGCCCACCTCTAAGCCAGTTTCGCGTGCGATCAAGTTAGTTAAAAGTGCATAGCTGGCAATGTTAAACGGCACTCCTAAGAAAACATCTCCACTTCTTTGATACAACTGACAACTTAATCTTCCATCTACCACGTAAAATTGAAAAAGTGTATGGCACGGAGGTAAAGCAGCAGAAGGAACATCTTCAGGATTCCAGGCAGTCACGATCATCCTTCTTGAATCCGGATCATTTTTGATCGTTTCGATCACATCATGGATCTGATCGATCGTTTCATTTGAACGAGTTTGCCAGCGACGCCACTGTGCACCATAGACATTGCCTAAATCACCATACTTAGCAGCAAAACTATCGTCAGCGATGATCCGTTGACAAAAAAGCTTTTTTTGCTGTTGATATTCTTTTTTAAATTGAGCATCTTGCTGTGCACGCAGTCCAAAATTATTCATGTCAGGCCCCGTGTATTCAGAACTGTTGATCCAGTTCTCAAAAGCCCATTCGTCCCAAATATGATTTTTATGCTTCAATAGAAACTGAATATTTGTGTCACCACGTAAAAACCACAACAGTTCACTTTTTATTAAACCAAAAGGAACTTTTTTAGTTGTTAATAACGGAAAACCTTGGCTGAGGTCAAAGCGCATCTGATAACCAAATAGGCTCTTAGTTCCTGTACCTGTCCGATCTCCTTTATAGTGGCCATGGTCTAAGATATCTCTGATCAATTGTAAATATGGTTCTTCCATCCTAGTCATTTTGATCCTCCCATTTTTACTATATTTAACTAGATAATATTTCTAGCTAAAAACAAAATACTATTCAACATACTGTCCTAATTCTTCCCAACGGGCCATTTTTTGTTCGGATTCATTTTCTAAAGCATTCAATTGTTGTTGCAGATCACCTAGTTGCAAATAGTCATCACCACTGATTTGCGACATCTGTTCTTTAACATCCGTCATTTTTTGCTCGATTTGATCAATTTCTTTTTCTAAATTGTCAAACTCGATCTGTTCAGCATAAGTCAACTTAGTTTTAACTTTAGTTTGTTCACTTTGCGCTGAATTTTGTTGAGCACTTTGAGCAGTGGTATTTTTCTTCTTATCTGCGTCCTTAGTACTTTCCTTTGCTTGTTTCAAATAATCTGTAAATTGCCCCGTATATCGTTCAATTTGTGCATCACCATTGAAAATTAATAATTGATCAGCAACTTTATCTAAGAAGTAGCGATCATGTGAAACCGTAACAACAGTCCCGGCAAAAGTTTCCAAGTAGTTTTCTAAAATTGTCAATGTGCCAACATCTAAATCGTTAGTTGGTTCATCTAAGAACAAAACGTTCGGTTGCATCATCAATAATTTCAACAAATAAAGGCGTCGTTTTTCACCACCAGAAAGTTTACGGATCAATGTGCCATGCATGAAACGCGGAAATAAAAACTGTTCCAATAACTGTGTGGTGCTAATTTGTTCACCCTCAGTATTAGTAACATTTTGAGCTACTTCATTTAGATAATTAATGACACGTTTATCTTCAGGTATCTGCTCAGTTTGTTGACGATAGTAAGCTGCTTTTACAGTTTCACCAACTATTAATTGGCCTGAATCAAGTGGAATCTGCCCAGCTAATACATTTAAAAAGCTGGTTTTACCCGCACCATTTTT
>Ga0079226_10003272_pt1 | contig 12432 bp, 10 predicted proteins | sample Poulit2014_FD_76345 | JGI IMG/M metagenome (GOLD analysis project Ga0079226, IMG submission 76345) | Agricultural soil microbial communities from Georgia to study Nitrogen management - Poultry litter 2014 | ecosystem: Environmental > Terrestrial > Soil > Agricultural land | place: USA: Georgia... | reverse complement strand
TGGGCGATTGCGTATAAATTTCCAGCGACAGAAGCGGTGACGGCAATCGAAGATATCGAGCTGAGCGTCGGACGGACGGGAGTCGTTACTCCAACAGCCATTTTGAGCCCGGTTTTCATCGATGGCTCGACAGTCGGCAGAGCGACATTGCATAACGCAGACCAGATTCGAGCGCTCGATATCCGAATCGGCGATCCGGTGATCATCAAAAAAGCAGGGGATATCATTCCGAAAGTCGTTCGGGTGATTGAGGATGAACGGACGGGAAAAGAAGTGCCGTATCAAATGCCGGCCCATTGCCCGGCATGCGACTCGGAACTTGTCCATTTGGATGAAGAGGTGGCGCTCAGGTGCATGAATCCGAATTGCCCGGCTCAACTGAAAGAAGGGTTGATCCATTTCGTTTCGCGGGATGCGATGAACATCGACGGCCTCGGTGAAAAAGTGATCGATCAGCTGTTCCGGGAAGAGTTGGTCCATTCAATCGACGACTTATATCGGCTCAAAAAAGAACAGTTGCTCCCGCTTGAACGGATGGGAGAAAAATCGGTTTCCAATTTGCTGGGAGCGATTGAGTCTTCCAAACAAAATTCATTGGAAAAGCTTATTTTTGGGCTCGGCATCCGTCATATCGGTGCAAAAGCCGCGCACATTTTGGCAATGGAATTCGGGACGATGGATAAACTTTCGTCTGCCTCATACGATGAACTCGTCTCAATCAATGACATCGGGGAGAAGATGGCCGATGCAGTCGTGCATTATTTTTCCCAGGAAAATGTGAAAGAGCTGCTGGAACAGCTGAACAATCTAGGTTTGAACATGGCGTATCTAGGCAGAAGCACACAGAGCGATGCAGAAGCCGAGGCTATTTTCGCCGATAAAACAGTTGTCCTGACCGGAAAGCTAGAAAACTTCACGCGGCGGGAAGCGAAAGATTTTATCGAAACAAATGGAGGAAAAGTGACCGGAAGCGTCAGCAAAAACACGGACTTGGTCATCGCTGGAGAAGCGGCGGGATCCAAATATGATCAAGCAACAGAACTAAACATCCCGATATGGGATGAAGCTCAATTTGAAGAAGCAATCAAAGGAGTATCAACATGAAAAGATGGATGATGCTAGTCGTATGTTCCCTCCTTATTTTGGCAAGCTGTTCGAACCAAAAGCAGGAAGATATCGTTCAACCGGAAGAAGAGGAAGGTCAAACAGAAGTCTCCATCATACCGAGCTATTCTTTATCGGAAGACCAATATAAAATGCTCTTGCCGTATCGGCCTAGCGCCGCTCGTGGAGCGATAACGAACCAAGTGACGAATCGGGTCGATATCGATGAATTGGAGGAAGGGCTTCGCCGCCATTCGACAGATGTATTCGACCCGAAAAAATACGTCTTTGAAGAAGGGCAATATTTAGATACGGAAACAATTTACGATTTGATTGATTCATTGAATCCGGATATAGCCGAATTGAATGATGCCGACGTGAAAGATAAAGAGAAGAAAAAAAAGAAAATAGAAGAGCATCGGAATAACCCGAGAATTTTTTCCCATATTTTGGAGCAAAATTTTTTAGAGAAAAAAGAGGATAATACGGTGGAACTTGTCGGCCTTTCCATCGGGATTTCCTTGAAATCTGTTTACCGCTTCAACGTCGAGATCGGCGGACCGGATTATTATGAAGACATCCCGCAAAAAGAAATGCGGGAAGAAGGGGAGCGAATCGCAGCCCGCGTCTTGAAAGAAATCAGGGAAATGGGGGGAATGGAAGGAATGGAAGTATTGAAAGATGTTCCAATTATGTTCGCCTTATTCAGAGAGGAAGAGCCCTCTTCCCCGGTGCCTGGAAACTTCGTGGCGAAAACAGTTGTCGGAGAAGGAGAGAGTAACATAGGCAAATGGGAAAATATCAATGAAGAAAATGTGCTTTTCCCATCCGACCATGCAAAAGAAAAATATAATGAAGACTATCAAAAAGTGAAGACGTTCAGCGATAAAATCGCCGATTATTTTCCGAATTATGTTGGAGTTGCCGGAAAAGGCTTTTATATCGATAAGAACTTGACCCGAATGTCGATAGAAGTTCCGATCGAGTTTTACGGAAAAGGGGAAGTGGTCGGCTTCACCCAATATGCGTACGGACTCGTAAAAGAAATTTTCCCGAATTATTATGATATTGAAGTGAATGTGACGTCCAGCGATGGCTCGGAAAGTTTGATCTACCGAAAAGCCGGAGAGGACGAGCCAGATGTTCATATTTATGACTAAACAAGCTGCTGTTGTTTCTCCCGGAGACAGCAGTTTTTTTATCGCTAGCAAAAGAACGTATGGCCGGTTCAGCATATAATGTTTTCCCACTCGATTGTGGAACATCCACAATTAGCTGTTTCTACTTTCATGCAATCGCTCCATTGCTGGAAACTTCTAGCCGATCTATACTAAAAAGAGAAAGAGTAAACCCTCGATATTCCCTAGATCAATTTGATGTGGACATGCTTTCATTTACTTAGTACAATTTAGTAAACGAGAGACTGTCTATGCGAAAATAAATTAGGGGAGAAGAGGAAGAGGATGGAGTTAACTGAGAAAGTTATTCAATCCAAAAATGTGCATCAGTTAGTCGAGCGCTTGAGCAATCTGTTGCAAAAGGCAATCATCGTTGAAAATCGAAATTTTGAACTGATTGCCTATAGCTCACCAAATGAATTTTCATTTGATCCCGTTCAGCAAAAGACAATATTGACGAAAAGATGTCCTTTATTCATTATCGAACGTTTAAAAAAAGAAGGCATCATCGATCGCTTGAAGCTGGAGGATAAGCCGCTCCGGCTTCCTGCCATTGAAGATATCGGCTTTTATCAACGAATTGTTGTCAGCTTGAAGCATCATAATATTATCCGCGGCTATTTGTGGATTTATGAAGCGGATGAATCGTTCACAGATGAAGAAATTGCTTTTTTGACGGATGTTGCGGCTTATCTTGGAAGATTATTGTTTGAGCAACAGCAAACGACCGAACACGATCAGCAAACGGTCATTTGGAAATTGATCAACGATGAGTTTTTGAATGAAGCTGAGGTGCACCGAGCGGCAAGTATCGTTTCGTACGAAGTGCCTGAACAATTCACCGTCATCGTCGCATCCGTGAAAGACCCGAATCATTTAGCGATTCTTGTAAAAATAAAAAACTTGTTCCTTCAAGGAAATATCGCCTATTATTTAGGAAAAGGGACAGAAATAGTCGGAATTGTCGATGGCAACCAAGAGCAATCTGCAAAAAAATAGGGCAGAATCTATAAAAACACAAATCGTTGAAGCGTTGGTAAAAGAAGAGCAGGAAGCGCTATTTATCGGCAGCGGCAATGAGTACCGCAAAATTGCAAACATCAGGCAGAGCTATCTTGAAGCGTTGGAAGTCGTCGAAACAATGGTGTTTTTAAACTTGAAACAAGTGACATGCTCATTTGACCGACTAGGATTGTTTCGCTATGTCAAATATATGTATAAGAAAAATGTAAGCGAAAATTATTGCAATCGGAAAATACTCAAACTGATGAAAAAAGATGCAGAACATAATACGGAATTGCTTAAAACGCTATGGTATTATATTAAAAACAATTGCAGAGTCGGAAGGACGGCCGAACAGTTATTCATCCATCCAAACACATTGAATTATCGCGTCAAGCAAATTGTCGAGATGACTTCGATTGATTTTGATGATGTGCATGAAAGAGGGGAATTGTACTCTCAACTGATTGCGCTAAAACATATTCCTGATTATTACGAATTTTATCGAAATCAATTGTATTGAATGATTCTTTTTGGGTAGAAAAATTTGAAAAGGGCATCACTATAGTTAGATAAATATAGTTAAGGGAGGCTTCATCATGGTTGTGCCATATAAACATGAACCATTTACAGATTTCTCAATTGAAGAAAACAAAAGTGAAATGGAAGAAGCGTTAAAAAAGGTAGAAGCTGATTTAGGCCGAGAATATCCGTTAATCATCAATGGTGAAAGAGTGACGACAGAAGAAAAGATTGTATCTGTCAACCCTGCGAACAAAGAAGAAGTCATCGGCTATGTTTCAAAAGCAAACGAAGAGATTGCAGAACGCGCAATGAACGTTGCAGACGAAATGTTCGAAACATGGCGGAAATCCGACCCTGAATTCCGGGCTGATATTCTATTTCGCGCTGCGGCAATCATACGTCGCCGCAAGCATGAATTCACCGCATTGCTTATAAAAGAAGGCGGAAAGCCATGGAACGAAGCAGATGCCGATACTGCCGAAGCGATTGATTTCATGGAATATTACGGTCGCCAAATGCTCAAATTGAAAGATGGCGTGCCAGTCGAAAGCCGTCCGATCGAACATAACCAATTCCACTATATCCCGCTCGGAGTCGGCGTCGTCATTTCTCCATGGAACTTTTTGTTTGCCATTATGGCAGGCACGACAGTGGCAGCGATGGTCACCGGAAATACGGTTCTTTTGAAGCCGGCTAGCGCCACTCCAGTCATTGCGTATAAATTTATGGAAGTTCTTGAAGAAGCGGGTCTTCCAAAAGGCGTCATCAACTATATTCCTGGTCCAGGAAGCGAAGTCGGCGATTATTTGGTCGACCATCCGCGCACACGGTTTATCAGCTTTACGGGATCGCGTGAAGTCGGGACAAGAATATTTGAACGTGCGGGCGTAGTGCACGAAGATAAAGGGCAAAAATGGCTCAAGCGCACGATTATCGAGATGGGCGGCAAAGATACGATTGTTGTGGACAACGAAGCAGATTTAGAGCTAGCGGCACAATCAATCGTCAATTCAGCGTTCGGTTTCTCCGTCCAAAAATGCTCTGCCTGTTCCCGTGCAGTCATCCATGAAGATGTATACGACGTCGTCAAAAACCGGATAGTCGAACTGACGACAGAAATGACGGCAGGAGACCCGGCGACGAACGAACACTTCACAGGGCCGGTCATCGACCAAGCTGCCTATGATAAAATTATGAGCTATATCGAAATCGGCAAAAAAGAAGGGAAATTGCTCGTCGGCGGCGACGGCGATGATTCTAAAGGTTGGTTCGTCAAGCCGACAGTATTTGCGGATGTCAATCCAAAAGCCCGCATTATGCAGGAGGAAATTTTCGGTCCCGTCGTCGCATTGACTAGCGCGAAAGATTTTGATGAAGCGATTGACATCGCCAACAATACGGAATACGGTTTGACAGGCGCCGTCATTACAAATAATCGTGAACATCTTGAAAAAGCGCGAGAAGATTTCCATGTCGGAAACTTGTACTTCAACCGCGGCTGTACAGCAGCGATTGTCGGGTACCAGCCATTTGGTGGATTCAATATGTCTGGAACAGACTCAAAAGCAGGGGGCCCTGACTATTTGATCCAGCATATGCAGGGCAAATCGACTTCCGAAATGTTCTAAAGCGAAAAAACATAATGAAACACAACCCTCATTCCTGAAACGGGATGAGGTTTTTTGTTGTCATACAATAGTTAAGATTTGGCCGGGGCGGGGCAGTAAAGCGAGCGAATGTCACCCGATTTTTTCCGTCTGAAAGGGGAGTGATCAAGGGGAGACACGTATGTTCAGTATGATATCAATAAAAATGCAGAAGATAAATGGGATGGATTTTTGCCGCTGGCATTTCAATGCGAAGGTTGTTGTACGCATAGAGGAAGATGGCACGGGTCTTTATCGCGTCCGAGAGTATACGGAAATGAACGAATGAGAATTCGTGCTAACGGGACAGTATCATTATCATGATGTCGACCATCGCATCCATTATGGGCTAGGAAAAATTTAAAAAGCGCACCGATATGCAAGTTCAAACCGAACGATGAATTAGTTGCCGCCATCTTTAGTCGGAAAATGGGAAGAGCTTAAAATGCCGGTTATGTAAAATGGAAAAACTAACCAAAAAAGATGGTGCGCAATGATGATCCTTATGATATGATAAAAGAAAAAAATGGAAATTATTCGGTTGGAAGGAGGAAAAAATCATGGAACATGCTATATCGGCAACTTCTTTATTTTGGTTGTTCGTGCCGATGCCGCTACTGATTTTGCTTTCAATCATTACGCTATTTACAGAAAGGGGTAGGGAACGATGATGAATGCCGCTACAATGATCACATTTTTAGTTTATTTAATCGGAATGCTTGCAATCGGAATCATCATGTATCGCAGAACGAATGACTTATCTGATTTCGTCCTCGGCGGCCGTTCGCTCGGTCCGGCTGTTGCAGCCCTTTCTGCCGGAGCATCTGATATGAGCGGCTGGCTGTTGCTTGGGCTTCCTGGAGCGATTTATGTTTCAGGGATTTCGGAATCTTGGATTGCTATCGGTCTCGCTATCGGGGCTTATTTGAATTGGCAGTTTATTGCAAGACGGCTGAGAGTGTATACGGAAGTGTCGAATAACGCTATTACGATACCGGACTTTCTTGAAAACCGTTTCAAAGACAAATCTCGCTTGCTGCGTTTCATCTCCGCACTTGTCATTTTATTGTTTTTTACTTTCTATACATCATCAGGGATGGTTGCAGGGGCAAAATTATTTGAGGCGTCTTTCGGTTTGCCGTATCAAGTTGCGTTGTGGATAGGCGTCCTTGTCGTCGTTTCCTATACATTTTTGGGTGGATTTTTGGCAGTTGTCTGGACGGACTTCATACAAGGATCGCTTATGCTGTTGGCATTGATTGTCGTGCCAATTGTCGCGATTACCCAGATTGGGGGCTGGAATGAAGCCGTTCAAGCGGTGGGAAGCATCAATCCAGATCACTTAAGCATGGTCAAAGGTGTAGGCGCCATTGCAATCATTTCCTCCATTGCTTGGGGGCTTGGCTATTTTGGCCAGCCGCATATTATCGTTCGATTTATGGCGTTAAAATCTCCCAAAGATGTTCCGACTGCCCGGTTCATCGGTACGACGTGGATGATTTTAGGATTATACGGCGCCATTTTTACAGGGTTTGCAGGGCTTGCTTACGTCGCTTCCCAAGATGCATCGGTATTTAATGCAGTCGGCATAGGGGTCGTCAATGAGGGTGGCGTGCAAATGCTCGATGACCCTGAAAAAATATTTATCGCATTTTCACAAGTTTTATTCCATCCGGTCGTTGCAGGATTGTTGCTCGCAGCGATTTTGTCGGCTATCATGAGCACAATTGATTCGCAGTTGCTCGTTTCATCTTCCGCAGTGGCAGAAGATTTTTACAAGGCGATTTTCAGAAGAGAAGCTTCCGATAAAGAGCTTGTTTGGGTCGGAAGAATCGCTACAATTGCTATCGCATTGATTGCCGCCATCATCGCCATCAATCCGGAGAGCACCGTCCTTGAACTCGTCAGCTATGCGTGGGCTGGATTCGGCGCGGCGTTCGGGCCGATCATCATCCTGTCGCTATTTTGGAAACGGATCACAAGAAACGGCGCATTGGCGGGAATCATTGTCGGCGCAGTCACCGTCATCATTTGGGGAGATTTCTTATCAGGCGGAATATTCGATCTTTATGAAATATTGCCAGGGTTTGTCCTCAATTTGATAGTGACAATCATTGTGAGTCTTATGGGCAAACCGGATCCAGAAATGGAAAAAGAATTTGACGAAACAGTCGCCAAATTGTACGAGTGAAATATAGAAAAAAGAAACCTGCACAACCGTGTGCAGGTTTTGTGCTGGATAGGGGCCTTTGTATACTCGAGGGAATACCTGAATTATTGTATGGCCAAGAAATCATGACACATAGTGGAAATGGCGATTAGTTGCGAACGTATCGGTTTTTTTGATAATATCAAGAGTGTTGGCGACTTTTATCGAAAACGATTTCTTATAAAAATGAACGACCAAAACAATATTGATAATAACGCTTTTTGGAGGTGAAGCAAGTGGCAGAAATCACGAAGGAAGATATGCTGCGGACAGCGGATTTGGCCCGCTTGGCAATATCGGAAGATGAGGCACAGAAATATAGCGTAGAGCTGAGCAAGATTCTCACATTTACTGAAAAAATAAATGAAATCAATACAGATGGCGTAGCGCCTACTACGCACGGAATCCAATTGACGAATGTGTTGCGGGATGACGTGCCGCGTAAGTGGGACAAGCGCGAAGAAGCATTGAGCAATGCACCGGAACAAGAAGACGGCCAATTCAAGGTGCCGGCAATTATGGATTAAGAAGGAGGTCAGGGAAGTGGGACTCTACAATTATACAATCAAGCAAATCGAAAAGATGTTACATAAAAAAGAGATTTCAGCTGAAGAATTAGCGCAAATGTCTTTCGGCCAAATCGAAAAAGTCGATGACGACATCAAGGCATTTCTGACGTTGAATAAAGAAAACGCATTGGAAAAAGCGAAAGAACTAGATGAAAAGCAAGCATTCGATACGAAACTTGCCGCCATTCCAGGAGCTATCAAAGACAATATTATGACAAAAGGGATTCGGACGACTTGCGCGAGCAAAATGTTGAAGCGATTCGATGATCCGCTTTACGATGCGACCGTAACGGAAAAATTAGCGGATGCAGGCGCATTGATGGTCGGAAAGGTGAATATGGATGAATTCGCGATGGGTTCTTCAAATGAAACATCCGCATTCAAAAAAACGGTGAATCCATGGAATCATGATTATGTGCCTGGCGGATCGAGCGGCGGTTCCGCTGCTGCAGTTGCGGCTGGCGAAGTTATGTTCGCGCTCGGCTCTGACACTGGAGGTTCCATTCGACAACCTGCAGCTTTTTGCGGACTTGTCGGAATCAAACCGACGTATGGCCTTGTATCGAGATATGGGCTTGTCGCCTTTGCGCCTTCTTTAGATCAAATCGGACCGATGACCCGAACAGTGGAAGACAATGCTCGCGTGTTAGAAGCGATTGCCGGCCATGATGCAAATGATGCAACGAGTTCGAATAAGGCAATCCTATCTTATGTCGATGCGTTGACGGAAGACGTGAAGGGACTTAAGATTGCAGTGCCGAAAGAGTTTTTGGGCGAAGGCGTTGCAGATGAAGTGAAAGAATCTGTGCAAAATGCATTGCAAATGTTTGAACTGTTAGGTGCGACTTGGGAAGAAGTTTCTTTGCCGCATCTGGCGTATGCCGATGCATCTTATTATTTGATTGCCAACGGAGAAGGTTCATCCAGCTTGGCACGTTTTGACGGGGTGCGTTTCGGAAATCGTTCCGATAATGCAAAAGATATGATCGACATGTTCAAACAATCCCGCAGCGAAGGGTTTGGCGATGAAGCAAAACGCCGCATTCTCATGGGAACGACTGTCCTCTCCGGCGAATACAATGAAAAATATTTCCGGAAAGCGCAAAAAGTGCGGACGTTGATCAACAATGATTTTCAAGCCGCATTTGAGCAGTACGACATCATTGTCGGCCCAACGACACCGACGGCTGCTTTTAGATTCGACGAAAAAATCAAGGACCCATTGACGATGTATATGAGCGATTTGCTCACTGTTCCTGCGAACTTAGCTGGGCTTCCTGCGATTTCCGTTCCGAGCGGATATACAGAAGAAGGGTTGCCGTTAGGCTTGCAAATTATCGGAAAGCATTTTGACGAGCAAATGGTCTTTCGTGCTGCCCATGCCTATGAGCAAGCGACGAACCATCATAAAAAGCGTCCGGAAAGAGAGGGTGCTGATCAATGAAATTTGAAACGGTCATCGGACTTGAAGTCCATGTAGAGCTGAAGACGAAATCGAAAATATTTTCCTCGAGCCCGAACGCATTCGGAAGCGAACCGAATGCCAATGTGAATCCGAAAGACTTGGGATATCCAGGAACGCTTCCAGTGCTGAATGAAGAAGCGGTAAACTTCGGGATGAAAGCAGCGATGGCTTTGAATTGCGATATCGCATCAGAGACCATCTTCGATCGAAAACATTATTTTTATCCGGACAATCCGGCTGCGTACCAAATTTCGCAAGACGAACAGCCGATTGGCGAAAATGGCTGGATTGAAATCGAAGTGGACGGAAACAAAAAGAAAATCGGCATCGAACGGATACATTTGGAAGAAGATGCTGGAAAGCTGACGCATGCGGCAGACGGTTCCCTTGTCGACTATAACCGTCAAGGAACCCCTCTCATCGAAATTGTTTCCGAGCCGGATATCCGTTCGCCTGAAGAGGCATATGCGTATTTGGATAAATTGAAAAGCATCATTCAATATACAGGTGTATCCGACGTTCGGATGGAAGAAGGATCGCTGCGCTGCGATGCGAACATTTCTCTTCGCCCTGTCGGCCAAAAAGAGTTCGGAACGAAGACAGAGCTGAAAAACTTGAACTCTTTCGCTTTTGTCCGCGCAGGTCTCGAATATGAGGAAAAGCGCCAAGCAAAAGTGTTATCGGAAGGCGGAGAAATTCAGCAGGAGACTCGGCGTTATGATGAAAAGTCGAAAAAAACGATTCTCATGCGGGTGAAAGGCGACGCAGATGATTATCGTTTCATCACAGATCCTGATATCATGCCGCTCTATATCGACGAGGATTGGAAGGAACGCATCAGAATGGAAATTCCAGAACTTCCGGACGCAAGGAAAAAGCGCTATGTCGAGGAGATGGACTTGCCTGAATATGATGCTGGCGTCATCACTGCGACGAAAGAGATGGCAGACTTTTTCGAGGAGGCTGTCAACCTTGGAGCAGACGCAAAACAAGCTTCCAACTGGCTGATGGGCGATGTATCAGCATATATGAACAAACATTTGAAAGAGTTAGGCGATTTGAAAATAACGCCTGAAGGTCTGGCGAAAATGATCAAGCTAATTGAAGATGGCACTATCTCTTCCAAAATTGCCAAAAAAGTTTTTGCTGAACTTGTCGAAAATGGCACGGACCCGGAAAAATATGTGAAAGAAAAAGGGCTTGTTCAAATTTCCGACGAAGGTCAATTGCGTGAAATTGTCGATAAAGTCCTCGATGAAAACGAGCAATCTGTTTCGGATTTCAAAGCCGGAAAAGGCCGTGCGCTCGGATTTTTGGTCGGACAAGTGATGAAAGCGACCAAAGGGCAGGCAAACCCGCAAATGGCGAACAAGATTTTGAAAGAAGAAATTGAAAAAAGATAAATCGCTGAACCATTTGTAATATTGCCTCATTTTGCTAGAGGAAGGCTGCTGCATGAGCGGGAGCCTTCTTTTGGCAAATGGCAGGTCTGACGCTTGGTCAAGCTGGCAAACGAAACGGCAATTTCGCCTTGTCAAGAAAGGGAGGTCTTTTTGTGAAAAAAGCGCGCATCATCTACAATCCGACTGCTGGTCGAGAAACATTTAGAAGAGATCTGCCGAAAGTGTTGGAACGATTGGAATTGGCCGGTTATGAAACTTCGGCCCATGCGACGACTGGAGAAGGAAATGCTACGGAAGCGGCAAAAACCGCTGTAGAAAGAAGACATGATCTCGTCATTGTCGCGGGCGGCGACGGTACAATCAATGAAGTCGTCCAAGGCATCGCCGAAGCGGAATATCGCCCGAAGCTCGGCATCATACCGGCGGGGACGACGAACGATTTTGCCAGAGCACTATCTATTCCGCGCGACACGAAGAAAGCTGTCGACATCATTTTGCAAGATAATATAAAAGCGCTCGATATCGGAAAAGTGAATGGTCACTATTTCATCAATATTGCCGGGGGCGGCGATTTGACGGAACTTACGTACGATGTGCCAATCAAATTGAAATCTGCGCTCGGGCAATTGGCATACTATATCAAAGGAATAGAAATGCTTCCGTCTTTAAAACCGGTGCCGACAGTCATCGAGTACGATGACCATGTATTTGAAGGAGAAATCATGCTATTTCTCGTTGCCAATACGAACTCGGTCGGCGGATTTGAAAAACTTGCGCCGGATGCGCTCATCGATGACGGATATTTCGATTTGCTAATATTGAAAAAGACAAACCTTGCGGAATTTTTACGGATTGCCTCATTAGGGCTGCGCGGTTCGCATATCGAAGATGAGAATGTCATTTATACGCAAGCAAAACGCATCAAAGTCATGCCGAAGGATCAGATGCTCCTCAACATAGATGGCGAATACGGAGGAGAATTGCCGGGAGAACTCATCAATCTGAAGCAGCATATCCAATTTTTTGTAAGCGATTCGTTTATTGCAAGGGAAGCGAAAATAAAAGGATATTTGGAACGAGAAGAACGAAACGAAGCATATTGATGGCTGAAAGTTTCGTTTTTTCCTCTTTGCATCCAATATTCGGACAACCCCACCTTTATCCACAAACTTTTTTCTCGATTCATATTTTTTATTATGGCTCTTTTCGTAAATATTGTTGCTGTAAAATCTTCGCAGTCGATATAAACCGCGACGTAGCATACCGCTACGGAAATACACTCCGCTTTTTAGCGGGCGGCTGGTGAGCCCCTTGTGCTGTGCACTGCGTGG
>Ga0079226_10003271_pt1 | contig 12434 bp, 9 predicted proteins | sample Poulit2014_FD_76345 | JGI IMG/M metagenome (GOLD analysis project Ga0079226, IMG submission 76345) | Agricultural soil microbial communities from Georgia to study Nitrogen management - Poultry litter 2014 | ecosystem: Environmental > Terrestrial > Soil > Agricultural land | place: USA: Georgia... | reverse complement strand
GCGCTGCTTTCACATCAGGATATGGCGATAGTTTTCTAAAAGTTCCTAAAATATCTGATTTAGCTTCTTCTGTTAGTGTTTTTCCATGTTCGTAAAAGACGTTTTCTAACACGATTGCTGATAGCTCACCAAAATTCACATACTCATCTAGAATAGCAATTGTATTCGATGTATGTAAAAGCTTCGTAAACCAATAATTAACAACCTGATCATCTAATAAATATTTAGTAAATTTTTCTTTTAATGATGATAAATCTAAGACTGTTTCATTCACATCAAAAAACACTGCTTTAATCATCATGATCATCCTTTATAAATAAGACTTCACTGAACTAAAACTTAATGTCAATTATATTAAAAATGTATAATACAATTATTTTTTTAAAGCCGTGTTGATTTCAGACAAGTTTTCATTAATTTTATTCAATGCATTTACACCCTCATGTACTCCGTTTATTCTAATTCCTTTATGACTTTGGTAATCCGATAAAGTAACATCATAATTTTCTTTGTATTCTGCCTCTTTACCATAGTTGTAATAGTTCAATTCAATTATTCCTTCAAGATCTTCTTTGTTCTCTATAACGTTCTCTGAAGATTTATTATGTCCTTTTATTATTTCATCTTGTATTCCTACGAATGTCTCTAAATATTGATTTGGTGCAAGAAGTTTAATTTTTTTCTTATAATAAGAACCCTTTGTTTTATCGTAATCTACTTCCATAAAATTTTTATCACCTATGTGTGTATGAATATTAAAACTAGGATTAATCATGACAGTTGTATCGAAAGCAGCCCTACTTCCTATATTTTTTATCTGAAAATATAAGCCACCCTGTTTCTCATAGAAAAAAGCAATCACTTCCGGTCTATAAGCTAATTCTCGAGACAGCTTCATCTCATCAACTGATTTCTTATTAGCTCTCCATATAAAAAAGGTTATTAAGGCATATATAGCTGTAATTACAATCATAAACCATTCATTCATTTTTACACCTCTTTCAAAACATACTTAACTCTCTTTTAACCAATTATAATAAATTGACATGTCTCTTTTCTTGCCATTCATCTTGACTAAATATTCAAGCTGCTTATAATAGTCTAGTGATTCCTTTATAGATTCGTCAACCTCTGAAATCGACATACCTTGCTTTGCTTGTAAGTTGATTTTTTTTATCTTTATAATCTAGTTTCTGCTGTTTCAATATCTTTTACTGATAAACAATCAAACATATTCTTCTCAACTTCCTGATAAATTTCTTTTAATAATTTTATTTGTCTTGGCGTTGCACCTTTTTCTGCTTACCAGTAGACCAGTACAATACAAAACTAGTGATTTTATTTCCTTTTCTAATTCTTTATATCAAACTTCAAGCTCTGTATATTCGTTTATTTCTTTAGTTGCTATATCAAGAACTGACTTTTTAAATTGAGTTATACTTTTTTGATAAGTTACTCTTTCTTGAACGTTAAACAGCTTCATCAAAGCTTCTTTAGACAGCTCTTAAAACCAAATTCCATAATGCTCCTTTAAATAATTATATAAAGTCCAACTAAACCCACTTTTTAACTTAAAAGCAATTGTTAAGCTCTCTCTACAAAATCATCTCTTTATTTTTTTGATATATCTACTTTTCACTGAAATATTATCTTATTAAGTATAAAATAACAATGTAAAAAAACTATATTATAATCGACTAATGCTTGTTCTATTGTTTTACCACTCTCTAAAATTACATTGAACTAAAACCGCTTTACTGCCGTATAAACGCTTATCGCTGTTTTACCACTCTCTAAAATTACATTGAACTAAAACTTCTGATAAGGAGAATATAAATGAAGATAGGTTTTACCACTCTCTAAAATTACATTGAACTAAAACTAACTTGACCCACTGTTTGCCATTTTACCAGTTTTACCACTCTCTAAAATTACATTGAACTAAAACTTGGCAGTCATTGGATTCGATGCCTTTAAAGTTTTACCACTCTCTAAAATTACATTGAACTAAAACTCATGTGGAGGTATAAGTGATTCAGTGGCTGTTTTACCACTTTCTAAAATTACATTGAACTAAAACAACGTTTAGGTGTCAAGAGAGAAACGATAGGTTTTACCACTCTCTAAAATTACATTGAACTAAAACTTAAGTCGTGGGAGAAAGACATATTCGCAAGTTTTACCACTCTCTAAAATTACATTGAACTAAAACAATAGCGAACGTCCACTTGCTGCTTTGATAGTTTTACCACTCTCTAAAATTACATTGAACTAAAACGCAGCTCTCACATCTCGATATATTGATTTAGTTTTACCACTCTCTAAAATTACATTGAACTAAAACGTTAATTCTACCCCCTCAACTTCTAGCTTTGTTTTACCACTCTCTAAAATTACATTGAACTAAAACTGTACGGCTGCCCTCACTATACCACACGTCGTTTTACCACTCTCTAAAATTACATTGAACTAAAACTGCATGTCTGTTGTTCAATGGTTTTTGATAGTTTTACCACTCTCTAAAATTACATTGAACTAAAACACGCCTTTGTAATTCTTTCTAACAATTCAAGTTTTACCACTCTCTAAAATTACATTGAACTAAAACTTTAGTTTTGTTTTGTTATATTTCCTAACAGTTTTACCACTCTCTAAAATTACATTGAACTAAAACTTTAAAAGGAAATGAAAACATCGATATTCTGTTTTACCACTCTCTAAAATTACATTGAACTAAAACAGTTAAACTAGCTAATAAACTAGATAAGAAGTTTTACCACTCTCTAAAATTACATTGAACTAAAACATTCATCTGGCAAATATTCAGTTTCAAGTGGTTTTACCACTCTCTAAAATTACATTGAACTAAAACTGTCCGAAACAACTTCAATTATACCTGTATGTTTTACCACTCTCTAAAATTACATTGAACTAAAACAAGTTGAAGAGAATTCTCTCATATTATTAAGTTTTACCACTCTCTAAAATTACATTGAACTAAAACCTCTTTCAGTTCCCTTTCTAATGCTTGGATGTTTTACCACTCTCTAAAATTACATTGAACTAAAACACATAAGCAAGTACGTTTTTAAACATACCTGTTTTACCACTCTCTAAAATTACATTGAACTAAAACTGACCACGTGTCTTATATCGATTAAATGTTGTTTTACCACTCTCTAAAATTACATTGAACTAAAACACATCTGTTAAGATACGATTTTCTGTTTCGGTTTTACCACTCTCTAAAATTACATTGAACTAAAACCCTTTTACCGTACCTATAAACGCATTCCATGTTTTACCACTCTCTAAAATTACATTGAACTAAAACAACTGCGACATGTTGCTTCGCATCTCAGAGGTTTTACCACTCTCTAAAATTACATTGAACTAAAACGACGACCATATAGAAGAATTTGAAGACGACGTTTTACCACTCTCTAAAATTACATTGAACTAAAACCTATTATAAGTGTTTGTAGATAAGTCTCCAGTTTTACCACTCTCTAAAATTACATTGAACTAAAACATGGGAGCATACGCTAAAGAACATAAGCGAGTTTTACCACTCTCTAAAATTACATTGAACTAAAACCATCATCAAATGTTTCTTCTGCTGTAATACGTTTTACCACTCTCTAAAATTACATTGAACTAAAACTCTAAGTTAAAAATGAATTGTTCTTCTCCAGTTTTACCACTCTCTAAAATTACATTGAACTAAAACCTCAAATTTTAGATAATGGTGTAAATATTTGTTTACCAGACAAATATTTTCTTATAATCTATTACTTTTTAAAAAATAACGATACTTAGGATCTAATAACAAATAATCTTTCATGAAATCATGATAAGCAAGTTTATTTGCAATAAGATTCGATGACTTTTCATTAACGTATTTAAATTCTAAGAGTTCTTGTTTTAACTTTATTATATCATATTTGTGTCCTGATTCATTGATTAAAAATAATTTATCATTGTCTATCCAATTAATAAATTCAGGAGCTGATGTTAATATAACAACTGTGACATTTAATTTTTTTAAGTATTGAAGAAAATCATAATAGTTATCTTTAGCTATTTCACCTTCTGGATAATTTATTAAAATAAACACTTCTTTATCAGTCATATTTAAATCTAATAAACTACTAATTAATAATTTTCTGACTTCATTGTTCGATACTAATTCTTCTTCATTATAATCAATATGGACCTTTATTGCTTTTAACATATTTGTAATGACTTTATCTGTTATTTCGAATTCTAAATCAATGTCATGATACTCTAGATTAATATTTAAAAGAAATTCTTCGATAGAATAAATAACCTTTTGATAAAGACCTATCAGTTCTGGATTATGATTAAGATGATAAGTTAATACTTTTCTAATTAATTGATCTGTGCTTTTTTCTGTAGCTGCATACACAGCAGAAAAATTTAAATTAATAAAATAAAACTTTTTTGCGTCTTGTTCTTTATAATATTCATCAACTATATTGACATACTTTTCCTCTTCTTGTTTTCTTATAAAATATTGATTTAATTTATATCTGAATTTCATTTGATGTTTTGTATTTTTAAATATTATCGTATGAACAGCTTTATTTGATAAATTTAATTCATTCATAAATGAGCTCGTTATTTTCATAGCTCTATCGTCCTTTGCGTTGTGCTTTCTTGATTTGAACGTTCTGAATGCCCAACTAACACTTCTATATTGGCATATTGATTTTCAGTAACAACTAATAATTCAACAAATCCTTTTTCTGGTGCATTTTGTTTTAATTTTATTTTTTGGTGATTTAAAGCCGTAGGGTTTAAAACAATTTTAGAATAAATCGAATATTGCATCATAACATACCCATTCTTTATTAAAAATCGCCGAAATTTACGATAATTCTTTTTATCTCTAGACGTTTCAGTTGGCAAATCGAACATGACAATTAATCGCATAATTCTAAACACCTTCCTCATCCTCACGTTTAATTAGTGGAAAATGAATTGCTGTTTCTTTTTCTGAAGTCAGATATTTAATTACACTATCTACAAAGATATGAATTGAATTAGCTAAGTATTGCTTTTTTCCACGAATAATAATTTTTTGATTAAAAATTTCGATTAATACTCTTCGTTCGTCTTTTCCAAATTCATTTACAATGTTACTTTTTACGAGATCATCAACAAACGGACGGTAGACTTCCATCAAATCACTTGATAAGTTATATGAATTATATTGATTACGATGATGAATGCCTAACTCTGTTAATAAGCCTTTAGTAATAATAATCCGTGTGATTAAGGATGATAAAAGAGCATAACCATAATTTAACGCCCAGTTATTCACCGTGTCTGCACCTCTAATAAATTCTTTACCAAACAGCTCATTAAAATAAACTTTTGCAGCATGTCCTTCTCGATTAGTTATGTCGCCCGGTTCAACATAAGCAATATATTTATCAAAATTTGTATAATCTTTATTTGGATAAAAGCGTTGTAAAACTTGTTTTTGATTAGATATTTTTTGTTTTATAATTTTTTGCCAAAGTAACTCTTTTCTTTCATTAGGCCAGTTGATTTGTTCTTTAATAATTGCTGGCTGTCTAAAGTGTCCATAGATTAAATTGAGTTGTGAGTGTGGTAAGTGTTGTTCATTACAAATAATTGTAGTTATTTTATATTGAGACAGAGCATTTAGCAAATGCCCTGTCATTACAATATTAGGATTTTCAATAATTAATACACTTATTTCTTCTAGTGCTACTGTTTTAACTTGATCTGTTTTTACGACAAGATGATTAAGGCGTAAACTTATTTTTGCATTTTGAGTTAAGATTACAGTTCGCCAACTCATTTAGACCACAACTCATTTTTATAAGATTTTGGTTTACGGTAACGAAGACCTGTAGTTGACTCATTGACAAATTTTAATTGATCAATTTTCGGTTTTTTAACATATCTTCCACCAAACATAGTTGATCTAGTAGCACTTGCACTTGTTAATTTAAATAATTCTTCTAATAAATCGTTAAATGTTTCTTTTCCGTCGATTTTTTCGACTGACTCTTTTATTTTATTGATATTGTTGTCTGTAATGATTTCACTATAATTATTTATAATAGTCTCAGTGATTTCTTTGTATAGAGATTGATACATTTCTTGATTGAGATCTTGTGGTTTATCAATTGTTTTATATAATTTTTGTAAAATAGCTTGATTTAGAACTAACTGTTTCCCATTGTGCATTTCTCGACTTGAAACATAATTAAATTTGTGATTATTATTAATAACTGTTTGATATTTTAATATTTTTTGATGAATAACAGCATCAATCACTTCATTTTTTGCTACTTTTTTTGCAAGAAATATCGCTTTTTCCTTATCTGTAAAACCTTTAGTTTGATAATTTTCTATGACAGTTAAATCAACTATCAAACTATAATTCTTTTCTTTGCCTTTTTTATTCTTATCTTTATAACTTATTAAATAACTTGAGTGAGTTTTAACTTCATCATAAACACCTTTAGATAATTTAGGTGAATCATATTTAGCTACTTTAACTTTAGGTGAATAAAGTGTCTCTTTATAAAAGGCCGCTTCGCCACTGCCAATTTTTTTAGTCGTTTGCCAAGGCATAACATCATTAATCAGCTTCAAATATTCTTTTCCAGTTAATACTTCATTTGTTTGATAATGTTTGAAGTCTGATGATTCTTTAATTTTTTCAAATAAAAAGAAATTCTTTTTATATTTGAAAATCATATCTCGCCATTTTTGACGTGCTTCTTGATGTTTGAAATTAAAATTCAAGAAGTTACTTCCATAGGTATTAATAATGAATTGAACAATTAAATTTGTAAATGCTGCATCAACGTCATGATGCTTATTATTCATTTCTCTAATTTTATAAGCACCGCTATTTTTTCTTAAATTTGTAACTAAATTAGCATTTACTGTATGCACTTCGGTATCTTTAAAACGTTCATCCAATAAATCTTTAACATGTTTAGTAATTTGTCTAGTTTCTACAAGTTGTCTTGCAAAGAATGATTCTTTGTCTTGGTCACTAAATGATTCTTTTAATAAACGTGAATATTTTTGACGAGAAATCAAATTATGCTTTAATAGTTTTTCCCATTGGCGCATTTGGTTTGCTTTTTGCGATGAATTTATTATTTCAAGTGGCATTTTCGTTCCTGATTTTTTTTGGTTCATTTCTTTTGTAACTAATGCCAAGTTATGATAACTATCGTCTTTAACAAAACTCTGAGGTAATATATGATCAACTTCATATGTGTGAAGTTGATTGATTTTTAATGACTCACCTGAATATAAACACTTACCTTCTTGCGTAATATATAGATACAAACGTGGATCTTTATACTCTGCTTCTTCACGTGATAGTTGGTCTTTTAAAAAGCGCTTTAATTCTTTTTCAGTATTACTAATATTTTTATGAATATCTTCAAGTTGCTTTTTTCGTGATTTCGTTCTCTTTGAAACTTGATCTTCTCGTGCAAATTCAAGCATAATATGCTCTGGCTCACCATAGATATCAACAAGTTCTTCAACAATTCTAATTGCTTGCCAAATCCCTTTTTTAATTGCTGGTGAACCATGAAGTGATTCTATGTCTCGATAATGGATTTTCATTTTTTCTTTATCAGATGTTTGATTCATTATCGCGATTCGATCTTTTAAATCGTATTTTTCTTCATGAAGAATCTCCATAAACACTTTAGGTTCATTTTCCATAATTTCAAGATAAGTTAATTTTTTCACTGAATCAATGGGCATTTCTCCAAGTAGTTTTCGTGACACTCTTCCCCATCCTGCATAACTTTTAGCTTGTAATTGTTTGATTTGTTGATTAGTTATATGAGGATATTTTTCTTTAACTTTTAATTCAATAATATCTTTATCTTCAAAAACACTAATCCAATAAATAAGTTCTTCAAACATTTTATAATTTTCTTGTGAGATTTTTCCAAATATTTGTTTCATATCAATATGACTACTTAAATTTGTACTAAAACGATTCTCATCTTGTGTACCATAAATTCCTCTTATTTCTCCTGTATTTGGATCATAAACAATTCCAGGATATTTATTTTTTAATGCATCAATGACTCTTTTATGCGTGACTGATTTTGTATTCATAAAAACATTTTCAAGCAACCACGCTTTAACTTCGCTATCTAATCTATAATCATTATGTTTTGGTTCAGCTTCACTTCTAATTTGTATACCATTTAATTCGTTTAAGACTTCGAATTTTTCATACATTAATGAATGTTTAGGCAATACTTTCTCATTTAATAAATATGTACACATACCTGTCATTCGATTAATAAATTCTTCTGCGCTTGCAGAACGATCAACTACCTCATCAAAATTCCATGGTAAGATAGCTGTGTTATCTTTGCGTTTTAGCCAGCCAAATTCACCTTTATTATCTTCTTTAACTAATGGTCCGACATAATAAGGTATTCTAAAGCTAATAATGTCTTCTACACGTTGAATCATTTCATTTGTAATTTCTGGATAATGCTTTTGTTGATTCTTTAAAATAGTTACTGCTTCATATACATTATTTTGATGTGGGATTGCTGCATTCATTTGTCCTTTTTGTTTTTGTAAAAATTGATTTTTATCTAAACGGTTAATAACATTAGTTATTTTTTCAGATTTGATGTGATTATCTTTCACTAATTTTTCTAATTTTTTCTTTAGATTATTGTAAAATTTATCTTCATACTTACTTTTCACTTTTAAAAATTGATCAAATTCACATAAAACTTTTTCATCTCTTGTATTTTTATAAATTGTTTTGTTTTTAGATGAAGTAATAAACATCTTACGATAGGTCGCTTCATCAAAATACGTATTATAGATTTCCTGTAGCTCTGTTAAATCTTTTCTAAATTGATTATAGCTTGACACTTTAGCTTCAGCTACATAAGCAGTTTCTCCTAATAAATCTTTTAAGATAATTTCTTGATAAATAACATGTGCTTGATCAACAATTATTTGTTCATCTTCTAACAACTTTTCATAAGATTCTACAAAGGAATCTTTTGTTAAATCTAACTTTACTTTTTCTTCTTGATATATTTCAGCTTGTGGTGAGTTAGCAAATAATTGATGCGCATTAGCATTTAAACCAACCAATAGCGAGATAGCATCTTTATAATCTTTATGAAGGAGTTTTTGGATATCTCTTCTTTTATCAGAATTTGTTGAATCTTTATCTTCTAAAATTATCACGATTTTATTTAATACATCATCCGTTAGCGTTACTTCTGGATAGTCTAGTTTTTCTTTTAGTATTTCAAAATAGTTCTCTAAATTGCTTACTAAATCATTTGAATTTTCATGACTATTCCATGACATGTTTTCATTTAAAAAATGGCCTCTAAATTTAGTTAAGTGATGCAATGCTAAATAAATAAGACGTGGATGAAAAGGTTTATTTTCTTTTATTAACGCTTCTCTTAAATGGTAAATAGTTGGATACTTACGTTTGTTTTCGCCTAAATAGGTTAACGTCTCACTTAAGCTATGATTTTCAAATTCATTACTATTTCTCCAAAAATGTTTTTCTTGTTCATTATTTATATAAAAGAAATCTGGATCATTTAAGTACAAAGGTGCTAAGGTTCTTTGCAGTAATTGTATTCTTTTAATTCTTCGATTGTATCTGCGTCTTGTACCACGCTGAATTCTTCTTTCTTCTGCAGTATTTGCTGCTTCAAACTCTCTTACTCCCATAGCATATTTTCCATTAAATTTAGGTATTCGGTAGTCATGTGTCATACATGCCCAACCAACTGAAGCAATACCAATGTCTAATCCAATTGAATATTTCATTTTCATTCCTCCTTGACATTTAAGATTTCTTGTTTAGAATGTTAAGTAAGAGCTTACCACTCTGTAAAATTACATTGATAAGTTAAAATAAGCTTAAAGCGTAAGAGTTGGCTGCTTTGTACAGCCTCCGCCATTCATTCCTATGAATGGCTTTTTATTTTACTTATATTACCATTTAATCATATTTATGGAATAAAGATAGAGAGCATACGTTCTTTTAATTAATAATAAAGTAGCATGAACTCCACCCAAGGAATTCATGCTACTTTATTTTTTCTTACTTTTAAAATACTTTTTTTGTTCGTCAACAATTTTTGCTAGTTCTGGGTTTTTAGTGTTGATTTTATCTAAATAAGTTAACGCTTCTTTTGTTCGATTTAGTCGGTGTAAGGCAGTTGACATGCTTAGGTTATAAGCATTTTTTGTTTCTATTTTTGTTGGTGTGAAATTTATATTAATTAATCCTTGATATAATTCTTTTGGATCGTTTGTCTTTTCATATTCTTCCATCACTTGATTATACTGTTTAACAAATGGTCGCTCTTCACCTAAGTTAATAAATAAGGCAACAATTAAATAGATAGCAAAATGAATGACGACAGTAACGAGGATTGTACTAATTAACCAGACTGTCTTGTTTGGTAAATATGTAAAATAAATAATAAATGCAATAACTAAAAAGATTAATAAACTAAATGAATATATTTTACCGCTTAAATGTTGATCTTTGGATTTACCCAAATTCATCATGTCCTCCTTAAAAATGATTAATCACTTGTGACAAATGACGTTTTACTGTTTATACTTATGATGAGCACACATTTCCTAAAATCTCTCAATAGCACTGATTATTAAAATAATAAAAGTACTATAAAGGATGAGACATATGGAACGTATAATTATTATCTTAAGTATTATCATCGTTGTTAGTGTAGCTGTTCTTGGAATAATCCAGTCTGATTACCGAGAGAAAAGCTTTAACGCTACGTTAGCCATAAAACAATCTGATGTGGTTAAAATCTCTATGGAGATAAACGGTAAAACTAAAACAACCACAGATCAAGTCAAAATAAATGAATTATTTACCTATTTTAATCGCGTTAGCTACAAACGTTTAAGAGGTGATCAAACAAGTCATATGCCTTCAAAAGCAGCGATTATTTACTTAGATGGAAACAAACAGCATGATTTTATCGTTCCCTACAATAATGAAGCTATGATTAGTTATAAAGTTTATCAAGTAAAGCATGGTCAGATTACTAACGATTTTTATATTAAGTATTATCATCGTTTAGATAACTCATAGTTTTTTATTTAATGCATTTTTGTAACTCTAACATCTCCTCAGCCATTAATTGCATACGTGGTAGTACGTGCTCATCAATTATTTCATTTATCTCATTAAATGAATCACTATGCACAAATACATTTCGACGTGGTACAAGCCCTTTTAAATAGGATAAAATTGGTTTTAATTGATATTCTGAAACTAAAAAATGCTTTTCAATTCCACCAATTGTCACCATTCCTGTTACTTTGCGGTTAAATGCATCTACTGGAAAATGGTCTAATAAGTTTTTTAAAGCACCAGTAATTGATGCCTGATAGATCGGTGTACCAAATACGACTATATCTGCAGCATTTATTTTACTGATCACTTCCCACGTATCGTCATTGTAATAAGATAAGGGTTCGCCTGTAACAAATTCAACATCATACTCTTTCATTTCAATTAATTCTGTTGTGATTTGTGGATTTATTTTTTTCATTATCTCTAATAGTTCATGTAAAGCAATGGTTACTTTCCAGCCAGTTAGTTCCCCAGCAATTCCAACTACTTTGATTTTTTCTTCTGCCATCTTCTCACTCCTACTCTTATCATTAGTTTAGCAGATTAACTCTATTTTGATGATAAAATACATTTATTTAATTATTTTTCAGGTAATTTTTCTAGTAACACTAAAATAAATGTAGCTAATGGGCCTAATAACAATGAGATTAAAAACCAATTAAGACCTGATCTATTTTTCCCTTGTGCAAGACCTGCATTAATAAGCATTAAAGTTCCCCAACCGATAACATATTGATCATTCATTTTATTTCACCTGCTTACTATTAAGTGTCATTAAATACTTATCAGTTATTTTATCATATATATTCACCTTATTTATACATAAAAATGACCTACCTAAAAGATAAGCAGGTCATTTTTATTATTGTTTACTATAAATATCTCTGAGATCTTTCTTTAATACTTTTCCACTCGCATTTTTAGGTAATGTTTCAGTGAAAAACACATGTTTAGGTGCTTTATACTTTGATAATTCTTCTTGACAATAATGCGTTATATCTGCTGCAGACAATGTTTGATTGTCTTTTAAAACAACAATCGCAGTAATTGCTTCAATCCAATAATCATCCGGTATGCCAATAACAGCAACTTCTGATACTTCTTCTAGTTGATAAATAATTTCTTCAATTTCTCTACTAGCTACGTTCACACCACCTGTGTTAATAATATCTTTTTTACGATCAACAATCGTAATATATCCTTCTTCATCCAT
>Ga0079226_10003270_pt1 | contig 12436 bp, 10 predicted proteins | sample Poulit2014_FD_76345 | JGI IMG/M metagenome (GOLD analysis project Ga0079226, IMG submission 76345) | Agricultural soil microbial communities from Georgia to study Nitrogen management - Poultry litter 2014 | ecosystem: Environmental > Terrestrial > Soil > Agricultural land | place: USA: Georgia... | reverse complement strand
CAGGCCGGATTCGTTGGAGAACAGGCCCCGTGCCACGCCGAACTGAATGACCACGATAACGGCCGAGCCGGCGAAGCCGCCAGCCGCCGAAGTACCGGTGAAGGCGTCGGTGAAGATCTGCGCCAGCGCTGCTGGTACGTCGGCTATGTTGAACAGCAGGATATACAGGCTGCTTGCGATGTAAAAGACGATCATGACCGGCACCAGCCCGGCGGTGACCCGGCCAATCGACTTGATGCCGCCGACCAGTACCGTGAAGGTGAGCACGGTGAAAATCACGCCGCTGATCCAGGTCGGCAGCGACCAGCTCAACTCGATGTTGGCGGCAATCGCGTTGCCTTGGGTCAGATTGCCGATGCCGAACGTGGCAATGGTGGCGCAAACGGCGAACCACAGGCCGAGCACAACGCCAAAACGACCCTTGATGCCGCGCTCGAGATAATATTGCGGGCCGCCCGATTTCTCGCCGTGCTCGTCGGTGCCGCGAAAGCGCACCGCCAGGAAACCCTCGGCATATTTGGTCGCCATGCCGACCAGGCCGGTGACCCACATCCAGAACAGCGCGCCGGGCCCGCCGATGCCAATGGCGGTGGCCACGCCGACGATGTTGCCAGTGCCAACCGTGGCCGCGGTGGCGGTGGCGAGCGCCTGGAACTGCGAGATATCGCCTTCCGAGTCGGCATCCTTACGCTTGAGCAGGCCCAGCCTGAGCGCCGCGCCCAGCCTGACGAACTGCATTCCGCCCAGACGGATCGTCAGATACAAGCCCGTCCCGAGCAGCAATGGAATCAACAGGAAAGGCCCCCAAATAAAGCCACTTAACGCATTAAAGAAATCGAGCATCAGTGCATCCCCAGTGATTTTTACGCATAATTCGCGCTTGGCGAAATACGCGCACACATTAATCGCAACTGCGATCCGCGCGCAACCGGCAAGACTCTGCGATGGCTTGCCCGCATGCCTCGTGGCCGGGCAGCGCGCACACGGCTCAGCTGCTGTGGGCTGGCGTCTGATGCCGCAAAGCGCCAATTTGTGCCAAAATACGGGCTATTTCGGAATCCAAACAGGAAACACATATGTTCAAAGCTCTTCGGCTGTCTGCCATTTGTCTGACTGCAGTCTGTTTGTCTGCATTTGCTGCTGTTGCCAGCGCCCAGGAGGCCCCGGCTGCCGCCGGCAATATTGAAGTCGAAACAACGCAATACGAAGACTGGGAAGTCAATTGCCCCAAAAATGACAGTACAAATCCCTGTGAAATGACCCAGTTGGTGGAAGATCCGGAGACGGGCAATCCGATCATGCGCGTAGTCGTCGGCTATCCACCGCAGATCGACTCGGCGGCCATGATTGTGCTGTTGCCGCTGGGTGTACCGCTGCAGCCGGGCATCCAGTTCAGCGTCGACGGCGGCCAGGCCCAGCACTATCCCTTTCAGGTCTGCCTGGAGCAAGGCTGCCGGGCGAACTTCCCGCTGGATAACGCGGTCCTGAACCGGCTCAAGAACGGGCAGAGCGCCGAAGTGACCATTGTCAGCCCGCAGGGCAATCAAATGCAGTTGCAGATATCCCTCATGGGCTTCACCGCGGCCAACAAGGCCATTGCTCCGTAAAAGCGCCCGCCAATACGGAGCGTACAGCGATAAGGGATCAGATTCGGTAATGCGAATCTGATCCCATCAGCCCGTGATTCTAGCCCTGCTGCAGTCGCTGGCTTGTCTTTTCGCTCACTTGGATTGCTTCTTTGCCGTCACCGCAACCGGCTCGGTTTCATCCGTGGCGGATGCCGGCTCGCTTTCACCCCGCACTGCATCCAACATCGCGGCATCATGCCATTCCTTGCCAATCTGCTTGCTGGTCGCCGCGCCGAGTTCCTTGAGCTGCTGGCTGCGGCGCACGATGTTGCCAGTGCCGTCCACGAGCTTGCGCCGGGCATTGTCATAGGCCTTGTCGGCCGTGCCGAGCGCGCGCCCGAGCTTGTCCATGTCGTCGAGAAAGCCGACGAACTTGTCGTACAGCCGACCGGCGCGATCGGCAATGTCGGCGGCATTTTCCTCCTGCTGCTGCAGGCGCCACAGGTTGGACACGGCGCGCAGCATGGGCATGAGCGTGGTCGGCGACACCAGCGCGATATTCTTGTCCAGCGCCTCGCGCTGCAGCGCAAAATCGCCGCGCAAGGCCTCCACGTAAGCGGCTTCGGAGGGGATGAACATGAACACGTAGTCGAGCGTATTCAGCTGCGGCAAATCCTGGTAGTCCTTGGCTGACAGATCTTTCAGATGGCGGCGCACGGACTGCAGATGCGCCGCCAGCGCCTGGCGCCGGCCGTCCTCGGTCTCGGCCTCATGCACGCGCACGTAGGCGGTGAGCGAAACCTTGGAATCGATCACGATGCAGCGCTCTTCCGGCAGGTGCACCACTGCGTCGGGCAACTGCCTCCGGCCATCCGTGCTGACTGCGGCAAACTGGGTGTCGTACTGGGTGCCCTTTTGCAGGCCGGAGCGCTCGAGCACGGTTTCCAGGATCATCTCACCCCAGTTGCCCTGGGTCTTGGACTCGCCGCGCAGGGCGTTGGACAGATTTAACGCATCCTCGGCAATGGCCTTGTTGGAGGCCTCCAGCATCTTGATCTGCTGCGCCAGCGCCGAACGCTGCCGGTTTTCCTCGTCGTAGGTCTGGCGCACCTGCTTTTCGAAGCGCCCGATGTGCTCACGCAGCGGGTCCAGCAAGGGTTTCAGGCTGGCCTGGCTTTGCTCGGTAAAGCGCTGGCTCTTCTCTTCCAGGATTTCCTGCGACAGGCTCTTGAACTGGTGCGCAAGCTGCTCGCGCGCCTCGGTCAGGGTCCTGATCTTCTCCGCGGTGCTGTTCTGCTCCGCCTCCAGGCGCGCCGTCAGGCTGGCATTCTCGGTTTTTGCCTCCTCCAGTGCGCTGCGCAGCTGCTGCAATTCGCGACTGTCCTCTTCATGCCGACGCCTTGCCTCCGCCAGGCGCTCGCCCAGTCGCGCGTTGCGCGAGCCCAGCCACGATGCACCCAGCGCGCCGCCCAAAACCAGGCTGAACACCACCATGAGGCCATACCAAAGCGCCACGTTCTCATCCATCTAGATTAGCCTTCCATCGCGTTTTCTGTGCCCATAGTGTAACTGCCAGGATGGCAACGGCCATATGATTGACGCTGGTGCAAGATCCGCGATGGAAAACTCCAGGCTCCATCGATGTCGACACGGGCAGCAACATCAGCCTGCCCGATCACAGAAGATGCCGGCTACGACGAGCCGGACAGCGGCGATTGATATGGTGCCCTGCCAGCCGGCAATACCAGCGGCCGACCGCTGTGTGCATCGGTGCGTACATCCAGTTCTGCCCCATAGGCGCTGTTGATGGGACCGGCTTGAATGACCGCGGTCGGCGCGCCCTGCGTCACCAGCCGCCCGGCAGCGAGCAAATACATGCGATCGGCGAATGCCGCCGCCAGGTTAAGATCGTGCAACACTGCGAGTACGCCAATGCCCATCGGCAATACTTCGCGCACCACGCGCAATAGCCTCTGCTGATGGCCGACGTCCAGGCTTGAAGTCGGTTCATCCAGCAGCAGATAGCGCGACTGGCCATCCCAGTGCGTATCCCAGATCTGGGCCAGCACCCGCGCCAATTGCACACGCTGGCGCTCGCCGCCGGACAGGCGGCGAAAATCCCGCGCCATCAACTCAACGACGCCTGCAGCCGCGGCGGCGGCGCGCACTGCGCGCTGATTATGCTGCGGCGTTGCCTGCCGGCGCCACGGCGCCCGCGCCATGGCCATGACATCCGCGACCATCAGCGGAAACCGCGTATCGGCATCCTGCGGCAGGACGGCACGCCGGCGTGCCAAGTCATGCGCCTTGAAGGCACGCAGCGCCGTTCCATCCAGGCTGCAACAACCTGCATCCGCCGTCAATTCGCCGCTCAAACAGCGCAGCAACGTCGACTTGCCGGCGCCATTCGGCCCGACCAGTGCGACCACCTCACCCGGGGTGACCCGCAAGCTCACGTCCTGCAGCACACGGCGATTGGCACGTGCCAGGGTTAACTTGTCGGCACTAAGGCAACTCATTGCCGATACCGATTCTGCAGCAACAGGAACAGAAAAAACGGCCCACCCAGCAGCGTGGTGAGTATCCCGATCGGCAATTCCGCCGGACTGACCAGTGTGCGCGCTGCGGTATCGGCAACCACCAGACCTGCGCCGCCCAGCAATGCCGAGGCCGGCAGCAGCAGGCGATGATCGGCACCAATGATCAGACGCACCACATGCGGCACCACCAGGCCGACAAAACCGATAACGCCGGTCATGGATACTGCCGCGCCGACGGCCACACCGCACAGCAACACCGTCACCGCCTTGATGCGTTCCACGGGATAACCCAAGTGAAGGGCAACGTCCTCACCCAGCAGAAAAGCATTGAGCGGCCGTCCCAGCAAGCATAGCGCGAGCCCGCACACCAGCATGAACGGCGCCGCCAAAAGCAATTGCTGCCAGCCGCTACCGGCCACGCTGCCCATCAACCAGAACGTCAGCGAGCGTAATTCAGAATCGTTGGAAAAATAAGTCAGCAGCCCGGTGCCGGCCCCAGCGATGGCATTAATGGCAATACCGGCCAGCAATAGTGTTGCCACATCGGTCGCGCCAGCACTCTGCCCCAGCCGATAAACGATAATCGTGGCCAGCAGGCCACCCAGGGCGGCGGCCAATGGCAGCGCAAGCGGGCCATTTAAGAACGGCAGCCAATTGCCCAGCACGATCACGCTGACTGCACCAAGCCCGGCACCGCTGGAGACTCCAATCAAACCGGGATCAGCCAATGGATTGCGAAACAGGCCTTGCATGGCGGCACCGGCAACCGCCAGTACACTGCCGACCAGCACGGCCAGCAGCAGGCGCGGCAGGCGAATGGCGGTGATCACGGCTAACATCGGATCGCTCGCTTCGGAACCACTGAGCCATGCCACAAGCGCCGTACCAACCTGGCCGGGCGTCAGGCTGACGGCACCGCTGAACAGGCCCACGACAACGCTGGCCGCCAATGCCATGGTTAATCCACCGAGCACCAGCAAGGATGTCAACCGGCGCGGCGCAACGTCGGGTGCGCTGAGCACCGTGCTGCTCACGGCTGCTCGTGCAGTTGCCGCGCCAGGCGTGCGACTGTCTCGCCCAGGCGCGGACCAAAGCCCAACAGGCGCAATGAGTCCATGACCAACAAGCGTCCATGGCGCCCGGCGGGTGTCAGCGCCAGTGCCGGCTTCGCCAACAGCGCCTGACGCGACCCCATGGCTGCAATGACATGATCGCCGGTGAGGATGACATCCGGTGCCAACTCCACCGCAGCTTCCGGAGTCAATGGCTTGTAGCCCGTGTAATCGGTGATGTTGCGCCCGCCAGCGAGTTCGATCATGGCATGAGCGGCGGTATCACGACCGGCGGTCAGCAATTGGCCATCGGCACTGAGGACAAACAGCACGCGCGGATGCTCATCATAACCGGCAACGATGTCACGGGCTTGCGCCAGCGCGGCATCCAGGTGTTCGATGAGTTCGCGACCCCGTGCCGGGCGCTCAAACAATCTTGCCAGCGTGTGGATGGTGGTGCGCACATCCGCGGCTGAGCGTGGCGCCGGCAATTGCCGTACCGGCACCCCAGCCGCCTCGATCAAATGCAACACGCTTGCCGGCCCGGCCTCGCCAGAAGCCAGAACCAGCGTTGGCGACAGCGACAGCACACCTTCCGCGGTCAGCGCGCGCATGTAGCCGACTTGCGGTTTTTCAGCCGTAGCCGGCGGCCAGCGCGAACTGCTGTCGACGGCGACGATGTGATCTTCCACACCGAGCGCATAAAGCGTAGCGGTCAAACCACCGCCAGCCACCACCACCCGTTGTGTATCGAGTGCACCGTCGGCGTGCACTGCCCATGCGCACGCCAGCAGCACCCACATCAACACGATTGGCATCAGGCTTCGGCCAGCGCCGCATCCGCGGTCGGAATATCGGCCAGCAGCCTGCGCCAGCCGCGCAGTTCGGGGGCCTGCAGATTCACGGCACCATACATGTGGCTGACCAGCTGGCCGCTTTCATGGTACAGCTCCAGCGCCGTTTGTCCGCCGGAAGCGGTCGGCTTGTACACCACCCAGGCTTCGCTGACTGCATCCGCACGCATATGCAGGTTGAACGTCGGGTCGAGCACGTTGAACCAGCCATTGCTTTCCACCAGTTTATGCACTGGGCCGGTATGGATTTGGGCTACGCCGGGGCTGCGGGTAAAGACCATGATAGGCAGGCCGCTTTTGGATGCTTGCTGCACTATGCCTCGCCAGGCATCGGCTGCGACCGGCCGGGCCAAATCCTCGTCCGCCAGTCGCAAGGCATCGACACGGCGCAATTTGTGGTCGCGCAACATGGGCCAGAACTGATGGATATCGGTCATGGCACGCCATTGCTCGCACAACGCGGTCGCGTCGGCGTTTGCGGGCGGTTGCGGCATATAAGGCCGGTTAATGGCCTTCGGTGCCATACTCGGAGTCTGGTCCGCGGCACGGAATTGTTCCACCAACCGCTCCCAGGCGGCGGCATCGCCATTGTCCGTGCGGTAGATCTTGTGCACCGACGTCCCATCACGGTCGAAAAACTGCAGGCTCTTGCGCTGGCCACGCGGGCCATGATCGGTCACGGCAAAGCCGTGCCCCCAATTGCGGAAGAAGATGCGCAGATTGATGTTGTAGTCGAACACGCCGCCGCCGTGATCCTGCAATTGCAGGTTACTGTAATAGCCGTACTTTTCATTAACGGCAAAATCATTGCGGGTAATCGTCAGCACTTGCCCAACGCTGATGAGCGCTTCCAGAATGGCCTTGTAATCATCCTTCAACCGGATCACGTCGTCGCCGCAGCGGGCCGCGACCAACTCACCCTCGCTGACACCCAAGCGGGCAGCCGCGTTGCGTGTCCGCAGTCGCGGTTCGTCATCGAGCAGCTGCCGCCAGCGTGCCAGCAGCTCGGTTGATTGTTCCTGTGTCGTCATGTCGTTGGTCCTCCGGTTCGGGGTCTAGAAAGTCAGGGTCATGCCGAGCTTGATGCTGCGCCCGGCCTCTTCGAGTGCCGAGTTATGGCGGCGATACGATCGATTGGTGATATTGCCGATGCCAAATTCCACGCGCAGATCCGGTGTCGGATGCCAGCTGGTAAGCAGGTCGTGGACGGTGTAAGCCGGTGTGGGCTCGACGTCACCGCCGCTGGGTACGCGATTCTGCGCCTCAGCATGCGTCATGCGCCATGTGATGCGGCCGTCCCACGGCAATGCGGTCACACCGGCGCGCACGACCCAGGTGTCAGCCGCCACATCGGCCAGTGGTTGATGATCGGTTTTGTTGTTTCCCCGCGTCTGACCGTAGCTCAGGGCGATGAACCAGGCGTCGATGGTATATTCAAGCTCCGCTTCGAATCCTTGCAGGCGCGCATCGGTCACGTTTTCGCTTCTGGTTGTGCCACCGATGTAGTCGGGTGGTGGCAATGGCACAGTGGTCACGACGGTATCGATGAAATCCCGGACATCGTTACGAAATACACTCGCCTTGAACTTGAGGCGATCATCCGCCATGAACAGGCCCTGCCAGTGGCTGCGCAGGCCGAATTCCTTGTTCGCCGCACGCTCCGGCTTCAGAGCGGGATTCGGCACGAAGTGGTTGGCACCAAAATGCGTGCCGGTGGCATACAACTCGGTCAGTGATGGAGCGCGAAACGCCTCGGCATAGCTGGCATACAACTGCAGCCAGTCGCTCGCCTGCCACAGCAGGCCGGCCTGGACCGACAATGCATCGTCGTCGTGATCCTCGAGACCGGCACGATCAGCATCACTCTTGTAGCGATCATAACGCAGTCCAAGCGTCGTTTTCCACGCCTCGGTCCATTTGATTTCATCTTGTATGAACACACCGGCGAGCAACCGCTTCGCGTCTGGAATGCTGTTCATGGGCCGGCCGTTCTCACTCGCCCCGACGCGCTCGTGATTGGCATCTATACCGTATGTCAACGCATGGCGCCCGGCAAGACCGAAGTCGAAGCGGCTGGTGTTGGCCACGTCCATCGCATAGCCGTCGACATCAATATTCTTGTGAGTGGCGACCGTACGCTGCCTCTCATCCACTTCGGTCCGCGTATAGGACAGCCCCGCCTTAAGATCGACCAGCATCGATTCCGGCAACAGGCGCCACTCGGCACGTCCGACATCAACTGCAACTTCCCGGTCGAGTAGCGAATTACGGCTGGAAACAGGCTCGGCCGGATTGTTCGGCGACTGACCGTCCAGGCGCAGGCGACGGTAAGACAATTGCAGCGAGTTGCCTGGCGCCAAGTGCAGTGTGCTCTTGGCCAAGGCCGAATTGCGCCGATACGCGGAGTGCGGCAGCCGTCGCCCATTGCCCAGTTTCAAGTCTTCGTTGCTGCGCCGGTCATACTGAAACAAAGCATCGACGTGATCATTCAGTCGTCCGTAGACCGCACCGCCAGTCAGCCAGCCTTGACCGGCCGATTCGTAGCCAACATGAGCGCGGGCGCCGAAGTCCTCATCGTCTGCAAGCAGGTCGGCGGCATCCTTCGTGCGTACACTCACCACGCCACCCAGGGCGCCACTGCCCCACAGAACGGAGGCCGGACCGCGCTCGACCTCGACCGTTTCAATCAGCTCCGGATCGATGAATGTCTGTGTCAGATGTCCGGAGGGAAAGTCTTGGCGCACACCATCGACGAGCACCAGGAGACGATCACCAGACAGTCCGCGAATGCTGATGCCTTCGCCCACCGACCGCGGCGATCCGGTCAGACTGACATTGGCCAGACCATCCACGATCTCGCCCAGATCGGCACTTTGCTGACGGGCAATCTGTTGCGTGCCGATCACGTCGATGGAACGCGACACTGAAGCCGTCGTCTGTTGCGTGCGCGTGCCCAGCACGGTAAGGGGTTCAAGCCTTAGCAACCCCGGCTGGGCTGCATCGCCGGCCACGGCTGTGAACGGCATTGCTGCCATGAATATTATCGGCCACGCACAGCGACCGCACCGCCAAACCATATAGGCTCCTTTGCAATTAAAGTGAGTCGGCTGGCTGGCGCGTACAGGACGGCTGGCTGGCGCAGGGCACGTGTCCCTGGAAAAAAACGGACCGGGCGGCTGCCCGGCATGGATCAAAGTTTAGTGAGAATCAGGCGCTCATTGCGGGTCAGGCGTAGGCAATACTCCTCACCACGGTGTTCGATGACCAAACGCCGATCATTGCGAAACAGATCAGTACTGCGCAAACGCGGTGCACCGCTGCAACAGGCATCCACTCCTGCCTTCGCTGACGCTTCTGCAGGGGTATTGTGTGTTTCTGACATGCGAATCCCTCAAGTCGTGTCGCCGAGAATGCGCAGAGCGAATTACGAATTATAATAATAATCATTCTCATTTGCATGTCAACTAGAGCCGTACCCGCGTCTGCATTGCGCATGCCGGGCTTCGATCAACAGCTTGACCGATATTGGATTGTGCCCAATAGTGCACCCATGCTCCTCAGACTGCGCAACATCCAACTCGCCTATGGCAACCAGCCGTTGCTGGACAATGCGACAATCACGCTGCGAGCCGGCGAGCGCGTAGCGCTGACTGGGCGCAACGGCAGTGGCAAGACAACGCTCATGCGCATCATCGCCGGCGAGATCGAGCCGGACAGCATGCAGCGCGAGGCGCGCCCCGATCTGCGCATTGCGCGTCTGCAGCAGGAAGTGCCGGCCGACCTTGCTGGAGCGGTGTACGACGTGGTCGCCGCCGGCCTCGGCGCCGCCGGTGCGGCCCTGGCGCGTTTTCACGAGCTCACGGCGCGCCTGTCGGCCGGTGAAGATGTCATGGCCACCCTGGCCAAGGCCCAGGCGGCCGTGGATGCGGTTGACGGCTGGAGCCTGAACACGCAGGTCGAAACCGTCCTCAGCCAGCTGCATCTGGGCCCCGACTGGCGCTTCGAGACCTTGTCCGGCGGCCAGAAGCGGCGCGTGCTGCTGGCCCGGGCGCTGGTCCGCAACCCGGATTTGCTGCTGCTCGACGAACCGACCAACCATCTCGACATCGAAACCATTGCGCAGCTGGAGGCGACGCTGCGCGAATGGTCCGGCACGCTGCTGTTCGTGACCCACGACCGCGCTTTCCTGCGCGCGCTGGCGACGCGCATCGTTGATCTGGATCGTGGCCGGCTGCTGTCTTATCCCGGCGATTACGAGCGCTATCTGAGCGCCAAGGAAAAGGCATTGGAAGACGAGGCCAGCGCCGATGCCGCCTTCGACAAGCGCCTGGCGCAGGAGGAGGCCTGGATTCGCCAGGGTGTCAAGGCCCGGCGCAAGCGCAATCAAGGCCGTGTACGCGCGCTCAAGGCCATGCGCGCCGAGCGCCGCCAGCGCCGCGAACGCATGGGCACGGCCCACCTGGCGGCGCAGGAGATCGAGCGCTCGGGCAAGCATGTGATCCTGGCCGAGAACGTGAGTCATGCCTGGGGCGACAAAGCCATCGTCGCCAACCTGTCGACCCTGATCCAGCGCGGCGACAAGGTGGGCATACTCGGGCCGAATGGCTGCGGCAAGACCACGCTGCTGCGCCTGCTGCTGGGTCAGCTCACGCCGGATTCCGGGCACATCAAGCTCGGCACCAACTTGGATATCGCCCATTTCGACCAGCATCGCGCCGGCATCGACGACAACCTGAGCGTCATGGACAACGTCGCCGGCGGGCGCAGTGCAATCACCATCAACGGCCAGTCCAGGCACATCATTGGTTATTTGCAGGATTTCCTGTTTTCGCCCAAGCGCGCCCGCGCGCCGGTGACTGCGCTGTCCGGCGGCGAGCGCAACCGCCTGCTGCTGGCCAAGCTGTTCACCCGCCCGGCCAACCTGCTGGTGATGGACGAGCCCACCAACGACCTCGACGTGGAGACGCTGGAACTGCTGGAAGAACAACTGGTGCAATACGACGGCACGCTGCTGCTGGTGTCGCACGATCGCGCCTTCATAGACAACGTGGTCACCAGCACGTTGGTGTTCGAAGGCAATGCACAAGTCAACGAATATGTCGGCGGCTACAGCGATTGGCTACGCCAGCGCCCGCAGCCACGGCCGGAATCGAGCGCGCCGAAACCGGCGCCGCCGGCCGCGACAACTCAGGCAAAGGCCACACCGGCACCGCGCCTGACGAGCGCACAGCGCAAGGAGCTGCGTGCCCTGCCCGATCAAATCGAGGCGATCGAGGCGCGCATCGCGGACATCGAAGCCACCCTGGCCGCGCCGGGGTTTTATGAACAGGCGCCGGCGCGCGTGCGCGAGGTCACTGCGAAGCTGGCAAGCGCCGAGGCGGAACTCGAAACCGCCATGGCACGTTGGGAAGCACTGGAGCTGCAGGCGTCGGGCTGATTCACGCCAGCAATTGCCAGCATGGCAGCTGATTCAGGCGCGGACGCTGTCTTATTCGTCCAATAAATCGTGGCGCTCGTGCCAGGCGACGAGCGATTCGTTTGGATAAGCGTCGAATTGCAAATCACCAGGTGCAATGCAGGGCGCCACCCAGTCGGGCTTGGCTGCCAGCATGATGTGCGTGCTCTGCGGCGGCCGTGGCAGGGGGGTGTCGATGGCCGCTGCGAACGGGTGCACCAGCTCCGGCCAGCGTGGATCCCATACCCACAATGCGCTGCCGCAATGGCGGCAAAAGCGCCGTTCACCGCGGCTTTTTTGCGTGCGCTGCGGATGATCCAGCCAGGCACGATAAACATTGATCGCGTCTTCGCCGTCAACCGTCAGCGTGGCCGCATCGGCATGCAGGTTGATGGCGTAACCGCCGGCGCCGCCGGTCTTGCGGCAAATGCTGCAATAGCAGCGCATGAATGGATAAGGCGCCGTGCTGTCGCAGGCAAATCGTACGGCGCCACAATGGCATGAACCTCGCAGTCGCATTGCATGCTTCCTACTGTTGAACAGAGATTGCATGGTAACGCCTGTTGCGCGGTTGGCCAGTGATCAATAGGGGGAATCCAGATAAAATTAAGCCTTGACTAACTTATTGAGCCGTTGTTAAATAGCATGGTCGATGGCGAACTGCAGGCATTTGTCTGCCTCGAATCGTCGCCGCGCACCCAAGCAAGGACATCTGCATGCGACCTAGAATCCTTTTGCACATCCTGCTCGCCCTGGTTGCCGGGCCGCTGCTCGGCAATGCCCCGGCAATGGCGGCAAAGGACAAATTGAAAGTGGTGACGACGTTCACCGTGATTGCCGATATGGCGCAAAACGTGGCCGGTGATTACGCGCAGGTGGTGTCGATCACCAAGCCGGGCGCCGAAATCCACGAATACCAGCCGACACCGCAGGACATCGTGCGCGGCAGCGATGCCGACCTGATCCT
>Ga0079226_10003269_pt1 | contig 12437 bp, 11 predicted proteins | sample Poulit2014_FD_76345 | JGI IMG/M metagenome (GOLD analysis project Ga0079226, IMG submission 76345) | Agricultural soil microbial communities from Georgia to study Nitrogen management - Poultry litter 2014 | ecosystem: Environmental > Terrestrial > Soil > Agricultural land | place: USA: Georgia... | reverse complement strand
TCATTAGCTAACTCCAAAACTCCAATTAACATATCTACTGAAAATAATACTACGTTTGGAAGACAAACCCGTCGCTTTACTGGGTTAAATGTAGAACATCAGTTTAATAAAGACTTCATGTTGGGAGCAACTTATTTAAATATGAATGAACGCCCTATGACCCAAAAGTCTGCATATAACGGAGAATCCGTAAACAACTCGATTTTTGGGGTACATGGTCTATTCACTACAGAAGCTCCTTTTTTAACACGACTAGTAAATAAATTGCCTAATATTGATACAGATGTAGAGTCGTATGTCTCTTTGCGTGGAGAATTTGCATATTTATTACCAGGCTCCCCTAAAGTTTCTGATTTTGATGGCAAAACCACTTCTTATATCGACGATTTCGAAGCCTCCCAAACTTCTATAGATTTGATGTCCCCACAGTCATGGTTTCTTTCAAGCACCCCGATAGGGTTTGGTGGAGAAGCCGCAAATAATGATTTGTCCTATAACTATAATCGAGCTAAATTAGCTTGGTATTCTATAGATCCTGTATTCTACAGTGGAAGACGCCCTGGTGACTTGTCTAGTGAAGATGTTTCAAGTCCATTTACAAGAAGAGTATTTCGTGATGAGGTTTTTCCAAATCAAGATATCATACAAGGTCAATCTCAGGCATTATTTACTTTTGATCTAGCTTATTATCCAAGTACAAGAGGTCCTTATAATTTTAATCCAATTACCAACGGAACGAATAATCTACCAAATCCAAAAGACCGCTTTGGAGGAATTACCAGAGCTATATCTACTTCGGACTTCGTGCGTTCCAATGTTGAGTTTATTCAGTTTTGGGTAATGGATCCTTTTATCTATTCAGAAACTTCACAAAACAATGGAGGAACATTGAGTTTCAATCTAGGGAATATCTCCGAAGACATCTTGAAAGACGGAAGAATGCAATATGAAAATGGACTTCCAGAGGATGGTGGTATTGGAAATACCATCGAAACCGAATGGGGGAAAGTTCCAGCCAATCAGGCTATGGTAAATGCATTTAGTAATGATCCAAATGTACGGGCTAGACAAGACATTGGACTAGATGGTTTAAACGATGCCGAAGAAGCTGCAAAATACCCTTTATTTGCTGGTCTCGATGATCCAGCGGGTGATAATTACCAATATTATCTACAGGCAGAAGGCGATATCTTGGAACGATATAAAAACTATAATGGAACAGAGGGTAACTCTCCTGTAGAAGTTACAAATACAAACCGTGGAAATACAACAAAACCAGACACGGAAGATATCAATGGCGACAATACGATGAACACCGTAAATAGCTATTATGAATATGATATCAAACTATTTCCTGGAATGACTCCCGAAAATAATGACCATATTACGGATGTAAAAGAAATTATGGTGACCACCGATGATAATCGGGAAATCCCCGTTCGTTGGGTGCAATTCAAAGTGCCAATTAGTAGTTATGATAACGCAATAGGAGGAATCTCAGGTTTTGAAAATATGCGTTTTATGCGGATGTATCTCTCCGAGTTTTCAGAAAATACAGTGCTGAGATTTGGTACATTAGAATTAGTACGTGGAGATTATCGTCGTTTCCAGAAACGTATCGATAAAGACGCTAACGATCCTGATTTTGGAAATACGGTTTTTGAAAGTGGTTCGGTCAGTATCGAAGAAAATGAAAACAGACAACCTATTAACTATGTAATGCCTCCAGGGGTGTATAGAGAACAGTACAATCACAATAATGATATTATCCGTGAGAATGAACGTGCGTTGTCCTTAAGAGTTAAAAACTTAGATCCAAACGATGGACGCGGTGTTTATAAGAATTTCAATGTGGATATGCGACAGTATAAAAACTTAGAAATGTTTATACATGCTGAGTCTATTCAAAATGAAACTGCTTTGGATGATGGAGATATGGTCGCCTTTGTCAGAATGGGGAATGATTTAACAGATAGTTATTATGAGGTGCAGATTCCTCTTTCTCCAACACAGTTTGGGCAGCACTCCCCAGAACAAGTATGGCCTTTCAATAACCGGTTAAACTTACCTTTAGATTTATTACAAGAAGCTAAAACGAGAATATTAGGAGATCCAAATATTAACCCAAGTGAAGTTACATTCTTTGATGAACAAGAATTAGGTGGAAATAGCGCTGGAAATTCGATGAAGATCGGAGTAAAAGGGAACCCAAGTTTTGGAGATGTTCGCGTCATTATGTTAGGGCTTCGAAATAATACAGCTCATAAAATTAGTGGTGAAGTTTGGTTTAATGAACTGCGTTTATCCGAACTAGAAAATAAAGGAGGCTGGGCCGCCATCGCAAGTCTGGATGCTAACCTAGCTGACTTCGCAAGAGTAAATGCTTCTGGACGAAGAAGTACAGTCGGATTTGGAGCTTTAGAAGCAGGACCGAATCAAAGAGATCAAGAAGATGTTAAACAATATGACATCGTAACTGATGTGAATCTGGGTCAATTGCTCCCGCAAAAGTGGGGAATTCAATTACCTTTTAACTATGGAAGATCTGAAGAAACGATTACCCCTGAATATGACCCCGAGTATCAAGATATCAAGTTAAAAACACGTGTGGCAAATACACAAGATCCAGAAGCTAAAAAAAATGTAGAAAGCCAAGCAGTAGATTATACTCGACGACAGAGTGTCAACTTTATTGGAGTGCGTAAAGAACGATCGGGTAATAAAGAAGCACGTATCTATGATGTGGAAAACTTAACTATGTCGTTCTCCTATAATCAAGTCGATCATCATGATTATGAAATCGAAGACTTTATAGATCAAACAGTACGTGCTGGAGCTACATACTCTCATAATTTTGCTAAAAAAACATGGGAGCCTTTCCAAAAAAATGATTCTATTTTTAAAGGAAAATATTGGAAGTTTGCAAAAGATTTTAATCTTAATTATTTGCCTACTTCTATACATGCCAACTCTAATATTATTCGTCAATACAACGAACAAACCTTACGAGACACTGACCTACAGCCCGGAAGTATTGGTATGCCTGTTCTTTATCAACGAAACTATCTGTTCGATTGGCAGTACACAGTAAATTATGACGTGACCAAATCACTGAAGTTTAGTTATAACTCAGCGAATAATAGAATAGTCAAAAACTATATCGACTATGATGGAGTAGTAGATAATAGTATTGGAGTTTGGAATGACTTTTTCGATATCGGAGACCCCAATGAGCATTATCAGTCTTTACAAGTTGATTATGAATTACCTTTTGATAAAGTTCCTTTTTTAAGTTTTGTCCGAGGAACGTATAGCTATACTAGTGATTTTCAATGGCACAAAGGAAGTGATATGTATGAAAACCTCGAGTTTACTGATGAGAATGGAAATACCAATTATTATAATCTAGGAAATTCAGTACAAAACGCGAGTACACATCGGATTAACTCACAGTTGAATATGCGTTCTTTTTATAATTATATAGGATTAAGAAAAAAACGTCCTACAGTCGCTGGTGGTAGAGGAAATGATGCAGCATCAGGTGTAAATAGAAGAGCAGGTAGAGATAACCGATCGGCAAATGATAACAGAGATAATCGCAATAGCCTACAAAGCTTATCACAAAGCAACTTACAAGGAAACCTTGATAATACAGCAGGAGGTGGTGGCAGTGGATTAAGTGCAGGAGAGAAAACTTATAATATATTTGTGGATTTATTAACCTCTGTACGTCGAGTTACTTTTAATTATCAAGAAAATAGAGGAACCTATTTACCAGGTTATTTACCAAAAGTTGGTGTCGCAGGAACCCTAAAACCTTCTACCGGTTTTATCTTTGGTAGTCAATCTGATATTCGACATGAAGCGGCAAGAAAGGGATGGTTGACTTTGTTCCCAGAATTTAATGAGCAATATACCCAAGTAACCGATAAACAGTTAGATATACAGGCTAATATAGAGTTGTTACCTGATTTGACCATCGATTTAAACGGAAACAGAGTGTTCTCAGAAAACACTTCAGAAAATTACATCATCGAAAATGGAATGTATAATTCCTTAACTCCTAATACCTATGGTAATTTTAATGTAAGTACTATTTTGTTAGGGACTGCTTTTAAAAGTAGTGGAGTAGCATTTTCTCAAACTTTTGAAGATTTTAAAGACAATCGATTGATTATTGCCAATAGATTAGCTACTGAGCATTATGGCACGACAAACTTTCCAGTCGATGAAGACGGATATCCAATAGGTTTCGGAAAAACAAGCCAAGATGTTTTATTACCTGCTTTCTTATCCGCTTATAGAGGTACTAATCCAGAAAATGAAAAGACAGGCTTTCTAAGAAATGTACCTTTGCCAAATTGGGATATAAAATATACAGGCTTAATGCGTTTAGAGTGGTTTAAGCGTAACTTTAATCGTTTCTCCATCCATCATGGATATCGAGCAGCTTATACCATTAATCAATTTCAATCCAATTTAGACTTTGACCCTAATAATCCTGAAGTTCCAAGTCAAAATGGAAACTTTAAACCAGAAATAATGATCGGAAACGTTAACCTTACCGAGCAATTCACCCCCTTGGCAAAGGTTGATTTTGAAATGAAAAACGATATCAGTATAATGGCCGAATATCGTAAAGATAGAGCATTATCCTTAAGCTTTGCCAATAACCTATTGACAGAAGTACAAGGAGATGAAATTATTTTAGGAATGGGATACCGTATCCGTGATTTAAGGATAGGAACAAACTTTGCTGGAGAACAAAGAGTGTTGCGTAGTGACTTGAACCTAAAAGTTGATTTCTCTAGAAGAGAAAATAAAACAATTGTGCGCTATTTGGATATTGCCAATAATCAAACAACTGCAGGACAAACGATATATGGTTTGCAATTTACTGCCGATTACGCTCTTACTGATAGCTTTACCGTACTGTTTTATTATGATCACACTTTCTCTGAGTATGCTATTTCGACGGCTTTCCCACAAACAACCGTACGAAGTGGTATTACTTTGAGATATATATTTGGGAATTAAAAAAAATATAATAAATCAATTAATAACTTAATTTAAATAAAAGATGAATTTACCAACCGATTTAAAGTACACAAAAGACCATGAGTGGATTCGTATTGATGGCGATATCGCCACTATAGGCATTACCGATTTTGCACAAGGAGAATTGGGTGATATTGTTTATGTAGATATCGATGCAGAAGGAGAAACTTTGGATGTAGAAGAAGTTTTTGGAACAGTAGAGGCAGTTAAAACTGTTTCTGATTTATTTATGCCACTTTCTGGAGAAATAATCGAGTTTAATGAACAATTAGAAGATGAACCAGAATTAGTAAATTCGGACGCATACGGTGATGGCTGGATGATCAAAATAAAATATACTAACCCAGAAGAATTGGATGCACTTTTAGATGCGGAAGCTTATAAAGAAAGTATTACATCCTAAGTTACTACTGGTTGTTGCTTTAGTTTGTACGATAATAGCTACTTTTGCTTTCTTAGCGCCAAGTTCTACTATTCCTAAAGTGAGAATAGAAATGCCGATCGCTATTGATAAAATAGTGCATTTTACTACTCATTTAGTATTAGTGTTATGCTGGCTTCTATTTTATAAAGCGAAAGCTATAAAAGTTAAAGTTTCCAGAGTGGTGCTTATTGTTGCGTTTTGTGTGCTGTATGGCATAATTATTGAATTACTTCAAGGAGTATCAACCACTAGATCATCGGAATTAGCTGATGTCTATGCTAATATTTTGGGAACAGCACTTGGAACACTGGTATTTCTACTAGTAAAAAGAGAAAAAGAAATCAAAGTTTGATTTTCATTTTAGAAACCAAGAGATTTTCTATACTTTAGCAACATTATAAAAATAATAATATGGAATCGAAAAAAAATCCTAAAGCTGATTTAAACCGTAGGGGGATGTTATTCTTCCAAATCGGCTTAATAGCTATGCTTTTGTTTTCGTGGATGGCCATTGAGTACAAAACCTATGATAAGAGTAATATCGATCTAGGTCTTGTAGATGCTGGCGACGATTTGGAAGAAGAAATACCAATCACGCAGATGCAACCCCCGCCACCACCCCCACCGCCACCACCCCCGCCAGCTGCGCCTGAGGTTATTGAAATAATCGAAGATGACGATGAGGAAGTGGAAGAAACTGTAATTGAATCTTCAGAGGCCGATCAACTTGAAGAAATAGCCGAAATTGAAGATATTCAAGAGGTCGTAGAAGAGGAGGTAGTGGAAAATGTACCATTTGCCATCATTGAAAATGTACCTGTATATCCTGGCTGTGAAAAGGAAAAAAATAATGAGGCAAAGAAAAAATGTTTGGAAGCAAAAATACAACAGTTTGTACAGAGACGTTTTAATACAGACCTTGCATCTCAGTTAGGATTAAGAGGCGTTCAGTCTATAATGACTACATTTACCATTGATGCCTCTGGAAAGATTACTAATATACAGATAAGAGCCCCACATCCACGTTTGGAAAGAGAGGCCAGAAGTGTTATCGAAAACTTACCAAGCATGGAGCCAGGCTCCCAAAGAGGAAGAAAGGTGTCAGTTAGTTATACACTACCTATTAGATTTGAAGTACGATAATATCAGATAATAAAAATATAATTCACAAACCCACTTTTCATTTTGAAGAGTGGGTTTGTAAATTAATCCAAACATATAGCTTTTAATAAGTTGCTTTGCAAAGAGAAACTCTTATCTTTGCACTGCAAAAAATAAATATTTTGGCTGTTACTCATTCTCAAACCCTGTCTCCATCTATAGCAAAAGACTTTGCGGAGGTTACCAAAGTTCGATTGTCCATTAGTGTCGTTATATCCTCAATTGCTGGATATCTATTAGGCGCCGATACAATAAGTCTGACTACCCTCTTACTTTTAGGAATCGGAGGTTATTGTATGGTAGGGGCTTCAAATGTTTTTAATCAAATAATCGAAAAAGACATCGATTCTTTGATGAATAGAACCAAAAATAGACCCATTGCCTCTGGAAGAATGTCAGTTAATACAGCTTTGATTCTAGCAGTTGTATTAACCCTCATGGGTTTAAGTATTCTATATGCGATAAATCCAAAAACAGCAATGTTTGGCGCTATCTCAATATTTATGTACGTAAGTCTTTATACACCTCTTAAAACACGTACCCCTTTATCTGTATTTATAGGAGCTTTTCCAGGTGCCATCCCATTTATGCTGGGTTGGGTAGCTGCTACAAACAATTTTGGAATCGAAGCTGGAACATTATTTATGATACAATTCTTCTGGCAATTTCCACATTTTTGGGCAATAGGTTGGTTCTTATATGAAGATTATGCCAAAGCAAATATTTTTATGCTCCCTAACGGTAAAAGAGATGGATCTACAGCACTACAAATGTTGCTATATACTTTATGGACCGTAATTTGTTCTTTAATTCCCATTTCTGGAATGACAGGAGATTTAAAACTGACTCCTATTGCAGGGATATTAGTAGGCCTAGCCGGAGCGTGGAACTTGTATTACGCCTATAAAATGTATAAAACTCGTACAGATGCAATGGCAAAAAAACTTATGCTTATCAGTGTAAGCTATATTACATTGATTCAATTGATTTATGTACTTGATAAATTTTTATTTCAATGAGTGATTTAATATATAACAATTCTAAAGAAAATCGCGCCAAAAAAATGATGTTGTGGTTTGCCATCATTAGTCTATCTATGGCTTTTGCTGGGTTGACTAGCGCATACGTAGTAAGTGCCGAACGCCCAGATTGGATCACGGATTACACTATCCCAACGGCATTCTATATTAGTTTGGCAGTCATTGTATCGAGTAGTATTACCATACATTTTGCTAAAACCAATATCCAAAAAGAAAATCATAAAACAGGCATGTATTTGCTAATCACAACTTTTTTTCTAGGAATAGTATTTATTGTATTGCAATTTATGGGATTCTCTGAGTTTATCCGCTCAGGCTATTATTTTACTGGAAGTGAAAGCAATATTACTACTTCTTATATCTATTTGATCGTGCTTTTGCACGTAGCACATATAGGAGGAGGTCTATTGGCGTTGTTAGTTGTAATTTATAATCATTTTAAATTAAAATATAAAAATGGTAGAACCCTTGGTATAGAGCAGGCTGCGACGTTCTGGCACTTCATTGATGGCCTTTGGATCTATCTGTTTTTATTTTTCTATTTCGTTAGATAAATATTTAACGTATTTTTGAACATTACTAAAAACCAATTTTATTTGTATGGAAGCTACTGTTGTTAAAACAGGTACAGAGGGTAAAACCTGGGGAGGTGCTAATAAGCCTCTTAAAGCAAGCTACGGCAAACTGATGCTGTGGATTTTTCTTTTTTCTGATTCCCTTACGTTTACAGGATTTTTAGTCTCCTATGGACTAACTCGATTTAGATTTGCTGATTCATGGCCTATTGCTGATGAGGTGTTTAATCACGTTCCGTTTTTTCATAGTATTGAAGAACCGATGATTTTTGTTGCATTCATGACTTTCCTTTTGATATTCTCATCTGTAACCATGGTACTGGCTGTAGATGCAGGAGCAAGAATGAAACAAAAATTAGTGACGTTCTACTTATTCTTGACGCTATGCGGAGGACTTACTTTTATTAGCTCTCAAGCATTCGAATGGTCCACTTTTATCAAAGGTTCCTATGGGGCAGTAGAAACAAAAGGAGGTAATATCTTACAATTTGTAAATGCCGAAGATGGCAAAAGAGTAGCAATACGTGATTTTGCCCAAGCAGATAATAGTTCGAGAATAGTACATGAGAAAAATAAAGGACTTTGGTTTGTAGGCGAACCAAAAACTCCAACCGAAGTTTCATTCGATCAAGTAAAAGAAGGATTTCTAGCAAATGAAAACTTATTAGTGCGTGTGCAAGACAAAGATGAGTTTGGACAGCATATCGTACTTTCGAGAGATGAATCAAAATCAAAATTCCTCCGAGAAGGCTTGCTAGTAGTAGAAGGAGCCAACCTGATTCATAATGAATATGGACATCGATTGTTCGCAAATTACTTCTTCTTCATTACGGGCTTCCACGGTTTCCACGTTTCAATAGGACTGATGCTGTTATTTACAGTATTCTTCAATACTATTGTAGGAACTTACGAAAAACGTAGAAGTTATGAAATGGTAGAAAAAGTCGGACTATACTGGCACTTTGTTGACCTTGTATGGGTATTTGTATTTACTTTCTTCTACCTTGTTTAACTCAATAAAAATATTTTACAATGGCACAAGCACATAATTTAGCAATATTTAGAGGAAGACTTAAGTTTAAAGATAACCGTAGTAAGATATGGGGAGTTTTTATTTTCCTTTCTATTGTCACAGCTATAGAAGTTGGATTGGGAATGCTAAGACCCGAAGCTTTAATCCATACCAAATGGTTTAGCTTCATCCCAATTTTAGAGATGACTCCTCTAACATTTATATTTATTTTATTAACAATTGTAAAAGCCTATTATATTACATGGGACTTTATGCACATGAGAGATGAAGTAAAATATCTAAGAAGACTAATAGTTTGGTCAGCTGTCTTTTTCATTATTTATTTTACTGTTTTAGTCCTATTAGAAGGTCAGTATATGTACGATGTACTTACCAATGGTTTTATCAAATTTGATTTCTAACCCTTTACCAATGGGGTGTATATAATACAAACGTCTCTTTATCCAATTAAAGAGACGTTTTTTTGTTCTAACAATTAAATTAACGAGTTAATATTGTCCTTTGGTGATAATGGGTGTATTTTTGCATCTATAAAAGTCGGATGAAAATGACAAAAAAATATATCGTATTATTTTTACTATTTATTGTTCCTATTTTAGCTTATGTGTTTTTTGGTTCTGGGGTCAATAATTTTGCAAAACTACCAATCCTTGCCGATAACATACTTGATTTGGACGAATTTACAGACTCTGATGGAAAGTCGGTAACTCTTAAAGATAAAATTACTTTAATCCAATTTCTTGGTGATAATCCAGTCGAAAGACAAGTGAGTGCCTACAACTTGGTGCATAAAATATACAAAAAAAATCATAGTTTTTATGATTTTCAATTGATAACGATTATGCCCAATGATGCACAAGAGAAGATAAAACCAGTGCTACAAGAAATAAATATGGCAGTTGAAGATATCAGCGATTGGAGATTTGTATATGCCGAAACCCGTGCAATCGAAAGATTTCATAAAAGTTTGCAATCCCCAAATGAATTATCAGCGGAATTATACGATCCCAATGTTTATATCGTGGATAAAGATCTTAATCTAAGAGGTCGAAATGATGATAAAGAATCAGGAATAATGTATGGATATAATGCTGAGAATTATGCTGAGATAAACAATAAATTAGGAGATGATATAAAAGTGTTACTCGCCGAATATCGTTTAGCACTTAAAAGAAATAATAGAAACGATTACTTAGTACAGTAAAATTTATTTAATGATGTCAACAAAAAAAACAAATTACTCCTATATAGGAATCTCTTTTATCGTGTTGTTATTCGGTATTTGGGTGGTGCCAAAAGTAGTGGAACGGTTAAAGTCTCAAGAAGAAGAAATGGCATTGATCGGTCCAGTTCCAGAGTTTTCTCTAATTAACCAACATGATAACCTAATCACTCAAAATGACCTGCTAGGTAAAGTGTATGTTGTGGAATTCTTCTTTACAACCTGCCCTTCTATATGTCCAATTATGCATGAAAGTATGGTTAAAGTACAAGATAAATACTTTGGCAACCCAAAAGTTGCATTTGTTTCTGTGACTATCAATCCCGAGGTGGACACCCCACAAGTATTAAAGCAATATGCACAAGAGAATAAAGTAACCAATACGAATTGGCACTTTCTAACAGGTGATTTAAAAGATATTTATGCATTAGCCAATCAAGGCTTTAATTTATATGCAGCAGAAGCTCCCGAGGTAGAAGGTGGATTTGAGCATTCAGGGTTTTTTGCCCTTGTGGATAAACAAGGAAATATTCGATCTAGACTTGTAGAACAAGGAAATCCAAAAATATATTATAACGGTCTCGAAGAGAGCGATATGAAAATGCTAATTGACGACATTAAAAAGTTATTATAAAATGAGGAATTCAACTCATACTAAACATTCAGCTTCGGCAACAAGCACTCCAAAGAAATATAAAATATTAATTTGGGTGTTATCTATAGTTTTGCCTATAGCTGTTGCAGTACTCTTTACGGTTCGGATCCCTAATGCACCAAGATTAGGCTTTTTACCGCCAATTTATGCTACCATTAATGGATTTACTGCTGTTTTTTTACTCATGGCTGTACGAGCAGCAAAACAAGGGAAAAGAACTTTGCATAAACGGCTAATTCAAATCTGTATTAGCTTTTCTATTGCTTTCTTAGGAATGTATATAGCTTACCATATCACTTCGGACAGTACGCCTTACGGGGGAGAGGGTATTAAAAGATATTTGTATTTTTTTATTTTAATTACCCACATTCTCTTGTCAATCATCATGATTCCTTTAGTACTGATTTCTTATGTGCGTGGATTTACTATGCAAATAGAACGACATAGAAAAATTGCACGTATTGCTTTTCCCCTATGGCTGTATGTTGCCATTAGTGGCGTTGTAGTCTATTGGATGATTGCCCCTTATTATCCTAAAAACAATAAAAGTAATAATGAAGCACCTATTTCGATAGAACATATAGAAACATCCAAATAAGAACCTATTAAATTTGTTACAAATGAAATCCATACCTTATAAAAAAATATTACTGATTTCTTTCGTGCTACTATTGATAAGTTTCGAAGCCGACGCACAATGCGCCATGTGTCGTGCTGTATTGGAGACTCAAGAAGATGATAGTACTGCACGAGGCATAAACAATGGAATCATGTACCTTATGGCATTCCCATACTTGTTGGTAGGAGGAATAGGAATTGCTATATACCGAAGTCGTAAAAAAAGAAAACGCATAGAACAAGAGTAAGAATGAGATATCGCGTAATGGTATTTATCATAAATTCATTTTGAATATTTTTGATTTGTTATGTAACAATTTTTTACAATTGCTACTAATTAAATAGAAATCGGATAAATATGATACGCCAATTAATTTTTCTTGCTTCAGTTTTTATTGCTTTCTCCAGTATGGCTCAGCATACAGAATGGACCTTGGAAGAGTGTATTAACTATGCACTAGAGCATAATATCACGGTTAAACAAGGAGAACTTGATAAGCAGCTAGCCATGATAGAGAAATCTGTAGCTATCGGACAGATGCTACCTAGTATCAATGCTAGTTTAAGCGGTTCTAGTAATCGAGGTTTAAGTCTTAACCCGACTACCAATCAATTGGAAAATGCTACTATGCTGTCCGCATCTGGATCAGT
>Ga0079226_10003268_pt1 | contig 12438 bp, 12 predicted proteins | sample Poulit2014_FD_76345 | JGI IMG/M metagenome (GOLD analysis project Ga0079226, IMG submission 76345) | Agricultural soil microbial communities from Georgia to study Nitrogen management - Poultry litter 2014 | ecosystem: Environmental > Terrestrial > Soil > Agricultural land | place: USA: Georgia... | reverse complement strand
TGTTGTATAGGGCTTTTAGCAAATAGATAACAATTACCTATTTTTTCTATAAAATAAGCAATTTATCTATTCAAAATTGGTGCGAATCTCCTGCTAAATCATGTTAGCTTATGATTCGCACCTGTTAATTTTAATTCGTGCGCTCAAACTAGAGCGTAGCTGGCTAAGTATTTTAAATGCACAGCCAATACATTTTTTAATAACTGAGTAGTTACATATTTAGTGTAGTCCACTAACGTATTTATTGCAACAAAAAAAGCGATTAGGATTTTGCCTGATCGCCTTTTTATTAGCCTTAACTATTTTAGTAGTCCAAGCCAGTTGTTTGGTTACGTCTTGTGTACAAAACAATTGAACCTAAGACAACTACGATAGCTGAAATACCAATACCGATGCCTAATTTATCGCTAGTGTTACCAGTTTGAGGTAATACAGGTGTCTTAGACTTAGGGGTGTTGTTGCTTGCAGTAGTCTTAATAGGAGCTGACTTTTGTTCTTGAACACCAATAGTTTGAGCAGTATCGTTGATATTTGCGTGGTTAGCAACCAACTTACCGTTGTGGTACAAGTTTTCAAATGCAACGATTGACTTGCCCTTGTACTTAGAACCATCAAATTTGAATGGAACATTGATAATACCGCTGGCTTGAGTTGCCTTAAAGCTTGCACTTGCTTCAACAGGGTTACCATTCTTATCAACAACAGTCTTGCCTGTATCCTTATCAACTAATCTACCGCTTACCTTATATTCAAGACCCGGAATGACGTTACTGAATTGAACCTTATCGTTTACAATGTTTTCTTTATCAGCAGTAACAGCCTTTTGGTTGTCATGACTTAAAGTCGTGTGAAGTGCTGGTGAAAGAACATTGAAGCTTTGTCCTTCATCATTAATGTCATGGTGAATTGCTACAGGTGATTGGTTAGCAGTTGATTTTCCTGCAAACAAGTCTTCAAAGACTACCAAACGCTTGCCACGGAGACCGCTTGCGTTGAAGGTGAATGGTACGTCAATAGTACCATTAGCTTGAGTTGCAGTGAATGTTGAAGTACCTACAACATTTTCACCATTGATTTGAACTGGCTTACCAGTGTCTTTGTCGTAGATAGTACCAACTACAGTGTATTGGTTACCACTAATTAAGCCATTGTATCTAACAGTGTCGATAACTTGTTCATTGTTGGTTGAAAGAACATCCTTACCACCTGTTTCAGCATTCTTAGCAGTAGTACCGATTTCTGGCTTGGTAAATTCAACAGTTTCGTCTTCGTCTGATAAGTTTTCATGCTTTGCAGTGTAGTTTGCAGAGTCGCTTTCAAGAGCTACATCAGTAAAGGCTACAAGCTTATGACCGCCCAAGTTAGAAGCGTCTGGAATTGTCAACTTAACGTTAACAGTGCCTTGACCGCTATCTGGGGCGGTGTATTCAGTTTGAGCTGAAACTTGCTTGCCGTCAACCATCAAGCTCTTGCCAGTTTCCTTGTCAACTAACCATGAATTGATACGGTACTTTTGACCGCCTTGAAGATCAGTCATGGTTACACCTTCGTTGATGTCAACTGCACCCTTCTTGGCTTCCATAACTTGTTTGCCAGTTTCCGCATTAGTAGCCTTAGTAGTTACTTGATGCATCTTTGGTTTTGGCTTTTCCGAAGTCTTTTCTGGAGTTTCTGGCGCTGGAGTTGATGATGATGCACTAGAAGTTGGTGCTGGGGTAGTTACTTCTACAGGTGTATAAGCAGGTGGAGCTGGGGTTTCATGGTTCCAAGTGTAAGAATCTGCCAAAGGTTGATCCTTAACAGCAACCAAACCTACTGACATTTGGTATGCAGAACTGGTTGGCTTGTAAACAGCACCAACAGTCTTGTAACCAGTAGTTGTAGCCTTAACAGTACCAGTCTTTTGACCTTTATCAAGCGTAACTTCAAATGGAGTGTTTGACTTAACCGTAGCAGTCTTAGTCTTACCACCTTGAACGATTGATACGCCAGATGATTTAATCTTAACGTTTAATGCACGATCAGTCTTATTTTCCTTAGTTACAGCCTCAAGGGTCTTAGTTCTACCATCTTTAGAAGTGCTGATTTCCTTGATGTGTAAAGTGGTTAAACCATCACCTCTGTAAACAGCTTTCTTATAGTTAGCCATAATTTTGTTGTATACAGCGTGTGCGGTCTTATTCTTCCAAACAATCTTTGATGGATTGATGGCACCGGAAACTACCCAAACAGCAACTTGAGTACCATACTCACAAGCTTGTGCTTGACCCGGATAACCTAAGTCTTCTGCGGAATTTAAACCAAAACCGGCTCTCAATACGGCACGAACGTTACCGTTATCTTGGTGATCGTAACGTAAAGTAGTACCTACTGGTGGGGTCAACTTCATTGGTTGCAAACAGTAGAATCTAATGTTGTTACCATCGTGGAAGCCACCGTGAATAGCTTCGGTACGCCCCTTCTTTGAGGTAGTAACAACAGCCATTGAGCTTTCTCCCATTGACTTGTCTTTTACAGTGATAGTCTTAGGAAGACCACCGGCAAGGTGTTGAATGGCAAAAGCTTTTTGACCAGATTCAAGGAAAATTGGAGCTGTCAATGTTAATGCGGAAAGCAACTTAAGACCCTTACGTGGCTTAAGAACGTTTTCTGTCTCTTTCAAACGAGAACCTTCAGCTTTTTTCATTTCTCTAACCTTCTTTTATCTTTCTAAAAAATTCGCTCTACTTGAGCGTAATTAAATGGTAGTTGTAAATGAAAAATCTTTGTTACATTTCTTTTACACTAAAAAAATGGTATTTGCATAATTACAAATCTTTGCTCAAGAAAATGTAGTCAGCTCAATGAAATTTGCCTGTGAATCCCCGTATTTTAATGCAGGGAGGAACAGGGCTTCTTTTGTTACTTTTTTGTTTCCTATTTCTGCGCTTCTCCCTTTTCCCCTTTATAATTATTAATGAAAAGAGGTAAAACTATTATGAATGGAAAAGATACTAAAAGATGGAACTTAGTTGATTTAATGAATCGCTTTCGAGAATTAGACAAGAAGTTTGGATTTAAAAAACAACATTGGATTTTAAAGCTGACAGATAAGAAGATTCTTTTCTGTTGGGCTGAAAACGGCAAAGAAGAAGAAATTGGTTATCTTGATTTAGTTAATCAAGAAATGAATATGCACTTTGTAAGCAATAAGCAAGAAATGGTGTATTGGGCTACTTTTGCCTACTATGCAAATCACAGTGAAGAAATTAAAGAATTTGGAAAGGAAAAATCTCATGTCTAAGATCGAACAAACTATGATTTTCTATCTTTGATAGCGATGCTTTTTATTTTAAGTAGAAGTTAGAAATTAACTAATTTTTTCTTTCCCAGACGCTTTTATGCAATAAGAACGAATAGCTAGGAAAGAGAACAAAAAATACCACCCATCTATTTGATGGGTGGTAAGTCATTTACTACAACCTACTTTTTAAAGTAACATATGGTTTCAATCGGAGTTAAACATGTTCTGTATTTAAGATGATTCAAACAATGTTCTAAAGCTGTTTTGTCATCAGTATCTTCGAAAAGCAGTTTCAATCCGTCCTTTTTTTCTTTAAACGTATAATACGCATACTCTTCTCTCATCTTTTTAGTTAATAGCATTGTTTCATTGTGCTTTGTGTATGAATTATAGGCAATTACTTTAGCAACTAATTCCTTTGGATAGAGCGCAAAGATTTCAAAGTCACGTTTATCACTAGCAATCCACGGCTTATCTTCGTTAAAATCCGCTATAAAAGAATTGTAACCACAATAAAGCAAATGTCTCAGTGGTTCATAAAGAGTTAAAACGTAATTAAGATTATTGCTTGTTTCATACAATATTCTTTTCTTAAATTCATCACTTAATTTGGAATCGTGATTAATTGCGTAACGTGATGCTATTTCAGAGGGTTTGTCTGGTGACAAAACTACAAAACGCCACTCTTTATAGTACTTGTTATCTTTATCCTCATACATACAAAGCTCTGCATTTTTTGCAACAGCAGATCCTACATCATTGCAACGATACACACACCAGTTAGCAATATCTCGATTAAAGACTAATTCTTTGAATTGCATAGTTTTCTTTCTTTTTAAGATTAATGTTTTTTTGAAATTTACCTTACAGATTGCAATAGAAATTGCTTTCAATAATTCCTTGATTTTTTTAAAGTCATTTTGTATTGAGTTTACGGTTAAAACAGATCTTTTTGTCTTTATTATACTGTTGCAATTTATAAACGCACAAAAAAGCAAAAATGAAAATAGAGAAAAAGCTCCTAGCTTTTTCTCTAAAGCTAACTTAATTATTTAATTATAGGTAACAATGAAAAACTTAGGATTCTGTGAAGGAACTTCAAGTTCCATGTTCTTAATTTCTTCAACTGATAACAATGAACGGTTATCTAAATCTTCCATATCTGCAACAGTCCAATAATCATCTGGATTTTCAACTTGATAACGACTACGATTACCGTTTTCTGGAGTGTTTTCCCATAAATCCCAATCATTATCGGTTGGTGCAAGAATTACGTCATGAGCTAACAAGTTTAATCCTTTCTTAAAGAGAACACCATCATGCTTAGAGCGAGTAATAGTGTAAATTTGCATTCCTTCAAAGATTTCAGTATCTTTAGTGAACGGCTCGCCTTGAGCAAGTTCATTAAGTTGTTCTTGAGTAAGTTGCATTTTTATCTCCCAAACTCTCAAAAAAATCGTCTTGCAAGCTTTTATAGAATAGCCGAATTAGCTTAAAAATCCGGTTAAAAAAACTAAAAAAGTAGAAATAAAATTACTATTTTACTTTGAAATCAAGCTCTTAATCCAATTAGTGATGTCATCAATAATCTTTTGGAACCAACTACGGCTTTTTGGAGTGTTGAATTTATCCCACATCTTCTTTGCTTGACCACTTAAAGAATCGGAAAGTTGAGAAGCTTGTTGTCTAAAATTACCATTCTTTAAAGCACCACTGTCCTTAACACCGTTTAAGATGTTAATGATTTGTTCCTTTTGATTATTGTTAATAGTGTTGCCTAAGTGATTGATTTTAATTTGGTTGTTGACAATATCTCTAATTTGAGAATCAGAAATGTTTTGTCCTTGCTTAGCCATTTCACTTTTAGCACCGGCAACAGCTTTATTTAGTTGAGCATCTGAATAACCGTCTTTGCCCTTGTTGTCTTTAGAGATTTTATTCAAAGTCTCCATTTCATTTTGGGCTACGTTGACTTGCTTTTGGTTCAATCGGTGATTTTGCGCATATGAAGCGTAAACACCAGCCAAAGCACCAGAACCATCAATAGGGACAGCAGAAGTTACGTAAATGTGAACATCTTGCAATCCGGCAGTTAAGCCAGCATTCTTATATTGTTCAGCGGTAATAGACGTAATATTATTTTGACCATTGAAGTCAAGGATAGTAACGTTGATACCACTGCCTTTAGCTGTCTTTTGAATCATGGCACTTGACCATACACCGCTTGAAGTAGTGAAGTTATCACCGGATGGATTCAAATATTTAACTAAATCAGCACCGGTAACCTTTTGTACTTGATAATTAGCACCGTTCAATGGAGCAGTCAAAGTTTGAATGGTTTCTTTCCGCTGAGAAGCGCTCAATGAGTTACCAATCATTACAACTGGAATGTTACTAGTGGAATTTGTATTTGAACTAGCGTCTGATGAGTCGTTTGAATCAGCATGTGCTGTTAACGGCTTAAAGCTCAAGCCAGCAAAAATCGTTAATAATGCTAAACCTAAAACCAATAAAGGTTTAATCTTTTTCAAAATAGTGAAACCTGCCTTTCTTATGATTTCAAATATAAGCTTATCAACAAGTAGCACTATTTAGTATTTAACGAAAAAAGCCTCAAAATGACTAATCCATGTCATTTAGATTGTCATTTTCATCAAACTTCTTAAGTCGCCAGCCATTATTTTCACCATTCAGTAGGTAAGTTGTCTAAATTTTTAAATAATCTTTTTAATTCATCCGTATCTATATAGGGTATATTCTCTTCTTCGCTCTGCTTTTTTTGCTTTTCCAAAAGTCCTCTTTGATATTCCTTCCATACTTTATGTTTTTCTTCGTATGAACCTGCTTCATACATTTTTCGATCAATTTCTGTATCAAACTTTTTATGACTATTTTTCTTGTAATACTGCGTCTTATTCCATGTATGTTGCCTATTAGCTGTAATTTCTTTATTAGTTTTACGTCTATGAATTTCCTTTTTAATAATGGCAATTAAATAATTTAAAGCATCTGTCTTAACTCGATTGTTGTTGATAATAAATTTAACCTTAGATTCTACAAATGATTTAGATACTTGGTTAATAAGTTCCTTGAGAGTAGAAATTTGGTTCTTTATTACTCTAATTTGGTTTTTAGTAGCCTTTTTCAGTCTTAAGTAGGTTAGATGTACTTTGCTGGATAATAGACTATTAACAATTTGTCTTAAAAATGGATTCTGTTTTTTATCTATATCTAAAAGATAATTAACTTGAATTAATTGGTTTGATTTATGCGCAATTTTTCCGCTTTTTGTATTTTGACTGCTTGAAACATTGGTATTATTAGCATTAGCAGGCTTTTTATTATTTGGCGTTGCATCATGCAAATCACTAGTAATGCGATTATTATTAGTCTTTACAGAATCGGGAATTATTGAAGCTCCATCTTCATTTTTTCCGATTTTTGCGCATGAATAACAGCCACCCAAATAACCTTGATAAATTGAGTTATTGTCTAGTCCAATATTGTCTAAGTCACAAAGATAATAACGGAATCTATGATTAACCGCTTCTAAGCTAATGAGTTTATCACTAATAAGAGCGTCAATATATGTCTTTACGCTCTTGGTATCTAAACCTAATTGATGAGCTAAATCGCCTTTTTTGACGCATTCGAAGAAACACTTACCATCTTTATCAACATAAGCACTTGTGCCAGTTTCGGCTAAGCTCTTTTCTGCGTCCAAAACACGATTGAAAAGATATGTGTAAATATCCCAACCAACTTTGGTGTATTTACGATAGTCTTTGTTTTTACCGATGAATGCAGGTGTTTTTTGGAATGTAGCATAAACATTTAAAGCCGATTTATCTTCAACCTTAGAAGGATCAACTTTTTTGCCACCTGCTGTTCCGTAGTAAAGCAAATGTGCTGGGATGCCTAATGTATTTAAATCTGTCAAATAGAATTTAGTTATACATTTAAAGCCTTCTCTGATGTCTTCACACTCAATCAATCCTGCTTTCTTTAAGGCTTTCTTGGCATTGCTGACAGATCCGGTGGAAATACCTAATCTTCCGGCAATATCTTTTTCGGTAAAATAGCAGAGTACTTTTTCTTTTGAATAGTCCCAGAAACGCATATCACGATTATTAAATACGGATTCTTCCGACTGCATAATTCTTGAGTAGATTACACCGTACACTCTTTTAGCCGTGGCAGATAAACCACTGTATCTGGCTAATTCGTAGATAAATTCTGGCGTTCTGAAATAAACTGGATATGTTTTAGTTTTTGTAAAGATTGTATTTTTAATTAACATTTGAGTCACACTTTCTAGCTCAAATGTTGCTACAGTAGCGTTTAAATGCTATAATATCTATAGATTAATAAAGAAATGCAAACGACCTCTTCTTTATGTTTTGCTTTGGGTGTATATTTTAAACATAAATTTTGATGGCTTTACATTTTTTACTACTATAGCAACATTGATGTTTGTTTACTACTATAGCAACATGATGAGCAACATGATGATGTTTGCTTTAGTACTTTATTTTTTGGGTTTTCAAGCAAAAGCTTTGTCAATTCCTCTTGACGAGCTTTTTTTTTGCTCTTTTTAGAAAATTGACAATATCCTTTTTCATGTACTGTAAATACAGCACATGAACATGCGCTTAGCATGTCCTTGCTCCTATTGTAGCATATAAAAAAGATAGGTGCTGAATTTTTAAGATTTGCAAACATACTAAAATGGCTTCGCTACAATAATACAAGCACTTGTAAAAATGCACTTGAATAAAGTATCACATGTGATTTAAACCATAGAAAAAACGCAGTCCCATTTGAACTGCGTTTTTTACATTACTTATAAGATACTTGAAATTGTTTTTATCGTCTGGATCTCTCACGTCTAGTTGGATTAATTTCCATTGGTCGTTCATTTGGACGGTGTACTTTTGATCTACCTTGCCCTTGATTTTGTCTAGGTCTTCTTGGATCACGAGGATCGTTTGGACGATCTGGACGTGGCTGACGTTGACGACCGTCTGGAGCTGGTCTGCGTTTTCTTCTACGCTTAGGCTTGCGCCAAACATTAGCAATCAAAGCCAACATAACGATTGACCATAAAGCAATCGCAATAGTTTCAATCTTCTTTAAGCTAAATGAATTGTAAACTTTTTGAGTGGTAGTTGGCTTTACAGATGTACGTGCCTCAGTAGAAGGTGTCTTAACAGACTTATTAGTTAATTCAAACTTTTCTAGGTTTTCCTTAGTTGCATCATATTGGTTAGTTAAAACACCTTGAGCAATAGTTCTGTGTTGACCATAACCATATTGCTTAGGGTTGAAATCTGAACAAGTGATTAAGGTAATCATCTTAGTATTGCCGTGGTTTTGTTCAACTTCCACCTGCGTAGGCTTTATATCGTAAGCGATATTTTTATCCGTATATTCATAAATCTTATGCATGTCTGTTACATAAATTTTGTCACCCGGCTGTACGTAGTGCAAATTATCAAGAACAGCGCTACCATAACCGCCCATGTAGTGTCCAGCTAAATTATAATTATTTTCGCCACCCATTTTTCTATCTGGCAGAACTGTGACCACGCCATAGGATAAATTTTGGTTGTATGCACCAAATCCAGCAAAGACCGGATTGTGAATGTCAACCTTTGGAATACTCATTCTGCCGATTGGGGATGCAGGGTACTTTCTTGCACGCCACAACTCTTTTGCAGAAATAGATTTGGTTTTAGTGGCATCGTAATTAGTCTTAGCCTTTCGGTTTTCATCAGCCTTTTGTACTGTTAGGTTTTGATCTGCTTCTTGAGCATTCTCTTGAACTATATATGAGTGACCTAACTCGGTGTTGACAAAGATAATTACAAAACCAACAGCAGTAATGATGCCTAAGATCAAGATAAAGAGCGAATCTTTAATCTTTTGACCTGTTGTCCTTCTTCTCATTTGATTTATTATCCCCTTTTCTTACTTTTGATTTTGGAGCGTATTTGGGATTCTCCTCGTAGAATTGTTTTAACGCACTATCTCGGTAAGGAATAAATTCCTTCAAAAACCACAAAATCCCAATTAATAGGGTTACTGCGCTTGCAATAGAGAAAATTGTTATATGTAGTCGTAGCAAATTTGGAACGAACTGTTTAACCATGAAAAAGGTTAAGACACAAATCATCATAATCACTAATGCTACGGACTGAATATTACCTAAAATCCTGTCATAAGCTGGGTTGAGGATTAAGGCTTTTAATTTCTTAAACATTATTGCTTACCATCTAGCAAAAGCTTCGACAATAATAAAGCCCAAAGTTGCAAAAATTACTGAACCTAAAAGCGCAACTCCGTAGCCTAGAGTTCTAGTAAAATATTTTGGTTGATCTTGCTTGTTAAACATAGTTATCACCTATTCCATCTACAGCAAAAGTCCTAAAACAACGTAGCCCATAACAGCTAAGCCTTCTAGTCCAATAAAGTACCTAAACTGTTTTTGCGACTTCTCTAAAAAAGTTGCATCACTGGTAAGCTCGTAAAACTCTAAGTTTGATGAACCTAAATAGTAAAGGATAGTGGGGATAGCATAAATCATAACTTGCGATAAAAAGATCATAACAGCCATGCGCCAGTGATCGACAAATGTCTTATATGACATTCCTCCTGCAATTATGAAGTGTGCAACGATCAATACGCACCATGAAGATATTGCAAGCCCGTACCCTGTCTTTTTCCAGCCACCGTTATCTGCAAATGACGCAAATACAATGATTAAGAAACCAATGGCTAGGCACAACAGTCCGATGGTATCAATTAATCTAATACTTGAACCAAAGAAATTAACTGTGTTTGCTCCGGGAACGTACTTTAAGTGAAAAGCTGGGTGCAAAGAATCAATGCTCTTCTCATAGTCAAAAGATGGTACCTTATTTAGCTGTGACTCTACGTCCCCAGCTAGTAGCAATAAACCATTCATTAATCAACGAACCTCTCTTTCCGTAAAATATATCCGCTATTGGTTAAGCTAAAGGTCCTAGTGATTACTGCTTTTGGATCATCTGCATTTAAGTCGGTTAGGTGCATCCCTTTTACTGACATTTTTTGTTTAGTTAGAGCATCAATGCTTAGATCAGCTTTAAGCACTTTATCGTCTTTAGTAGTTAGATTGATCTCTTTGATTTGCGCATTGTTTGAGAATTGTACGGCTTTCATATGCAAGTCGTTTTGAATATCACTGACAGTCTTTTCACCAAAAATTCTGGTTAAGTGGTAGCTGTCAAAGTTCAAAACAAATCTGCCGGACAATGTTTTCATTGAACATTTCATAGATTGTAGCCAGCCTTTAGAAAATTGCGGATAACTGTAGTTTTCAAGCATCATTCTAAAGATATACTGGTAGGTCTTTGCTACTTCGTGGTTTAAGTCGATAACTCCTGCACTTTCAAGTGAGGTCTGCTTAGTAATTAAGTCAAAAACAGGAGTATATTGATTTCTACCAGAAGTTTTTAGCGTAATAGCAGAGATATGACCAGTTTCAGCTAAAGAAAGTGCAATATTAGCTTGCGCTAAAACATCTTGTACAGAGTTAAGCTCAAAGTTGTCTTTTTCCTTAATTAATTTAGCTCTAGTCTCTGCTGTACCAGTTAAGAACTGTAATCTTCTGCGTTGAGTTAAAGCAAAATTCAAATTGATAGCTGGGACAACATTTAAAGAGTAACCCTCGTATTGTTCTTCAATATCAGCTAATTTCTGGCTGATACGTTTAGAAAATGGAAACTGATAAAAGCTATCACTAGGGATGCTGTTATCCATAATTAAGTCAACTGATCTTAAACGAGTACGCTTAAGGTGAAGCTCAATATTAGTTACAGCATGTTCAATCTTCTGATCATCTTCATAGTCTCCTGCATTTTCAAACAAGTCTTCAAAGAAATTCTCGTTTCCATCCTTAGCTAAGGTTTTAGGAGTAAAACGAAGGGTAATCTTCATAGTATCGTTGTCTAAACCTAAAAGGTTTAAGTCCGCTTCAAAGATGATTTTATCTAATGGCAAGCCGTTAAAGCTTGCTTTGATTTCTCTAATGATTTGGCTAAATAGTCCGGCAATGGATTCAGATTGAATATCTGATAGTTCACTGCGGTCTACTAAAGTGCTAAGTTCTGCCTCAACTTGACTCTTGCTGTCTTTAGTAAAAGACATTTTAATATGTGACACTGCATGATCAGCATTACTAGCATAAGTTGTTAGACGTAATAGTGGCATTTTTTCAGCATCGCTTAACATTCTGCTCTTCCTTTCTTTTGTTATATGAAAAAAGCAGTTAAGCACTAGTCGCTTAACTGCCTTTAAAATTACCATGATTTTAGATTCTTGAACTGTTTAACTTATGGCGAGCAATTTTGCCAAGTTGGATTTTAGCCCATTGCTTTGGATGAGTAACAGCGTATTGCTTTAAGGCAACATTAGCATAGATTGACAAGTAATCTTCTTTCTTGTTCTTCCAGTTTGGGAAGAAGAAGTTTTTAAAGTTATTCCAATCATCACTTTTAATGCCAAAGTAGTGTCTTATTGCGTCATCTTTAAAACCACGGCTTTGCAAGAAAATGTAAAAATCTCTGTCAATCTCTCCATTGGAGAAGAACTCCGATGTCTTTGGAAAGTAAAAATCAATATCGTAGTCTCTATGTGATCTGATACCAAAGACCTTGTAGTTGGCTACACCTGCAATAGCCTTATCCTTCTTCAAGAATTGTTGTTGCTTAATTCTGCATACTAAACAAGCAGGACAACCGTCACAGTAGCGCTTATGCTCTCCAAATGTTTCCCCTGTAGAAAGTCTCCAATTATCTACAGTCTGATTAGCATGTTTCAACGCACCGGATTCTTGAGTAATATCAAACTCGTTTGACATTCAATTCTCCCTCTTTTTTAAATGTAAAAATACCAAATAACATTCTTCTTACATCAGTACGTCCAATAAGTATCTAACCCTATGAATGATAATTATTTATTTGTAAGTGATAGTTCTAAATGAGGTTTTTCCGAATTATAAAACATAATTAAACCTGATTTATTAATTAGCTTCGATCATGTTTTACTCCCTCTATTTTTTGCTAGAGAGATTTTTTTAAGCGTTAAGCTCGGTGGGTACGGTTGAACTCAGC
>Ga0079226_10003266_pt1 | contig 12439 bp, 9 predicted proteins | sample Poulit2014_FD_76345 | JGI IMG/M metagenome (GOLD analysis project Ga0079226, IMG submission 76345) | Agricultural soil microbial communities from Georgia to study Nitrogen management - Poultry litter 2014 | ecosystem: Environmental > Terrestrial > Soil > Agricultural land | place: USA: Georgia... | reverse complement strand
GGACTTGAAGTTATTCAGCCTCAGTAAGACTGATAGTATCTTTATTGTATTGATTAAAACTTATTACAATACTATCCGCTTCTTCCACAGTGTCTAAAGTCATTGGTGGATCCTCACTGTATTTAATCGTTTCAATAAATTCATCACCATTGTAGTAAGACACATAGCTAGATCGATTGATTTCGTAATCTTTTGATGGATCATAGTCGATTGATTCCGTCGATCTCATTTCTTCATTTTCAACTGTTTCACCATCATACGTTATCCAGCTACCTTCGGTAACCGAACTAGTGTCGATTAGATTTCCGTCCGTGTCGGAACATGCAGAAAATAAAAACAAGCAACTCAAAATGCCCGCAAAAAATAATATATTTTTTTTCATTCATCACACCTCCATAACAACAGAATATACTAAATTAATACTCATCTAACATTTTTAACCACTAAAAACATTATTTCTTTTTAATTGTATAAAAACCACATAAATGAAATGTTGTTTCACTAACAAAACTATCATAACTTGTGATTTCTCCAGAAATTTTGTTAGTAATATTAGTAACAAAATCTTTAATATCTACATCAGTATGCAACAATTTTAAATCAATAATCTTATCATCAGCTTTTTTTATTGTGCCTGAAAATTTCTCTTTAATTGCTGAGTATCTAACTATATTCATTCTTGTACCAGTTACCTTTGGAACTTTTATTGTAATTAAAGTTTCATGAATTTTACCCGCTTGATAGTTATCAAGTGTTAATGATTTAATTTGTCCTGAATCTAAAGTTTTTTTAATATCTAAATAATCGAAATAAAAGTTTGACCTGTTAAAATTTTTAGTCTCTGGGAAATAATAATCTATAATCTTACTAGGAATTTGTACAGATTCACCTGATAATGGGTAGAAATGAAATACTATTTCTGCAATAGTATTAACTTCTATAACGGTCCCCTTATTATTGTCATCTGGGTTGATAATAATATCTACACCACCATGAGCTACATTAGGAAGGGATTTTAAAGCTCTCACTGCCATACTTTTAATTTCTGTCGAAATTTTATTAGAAACCTCATGTGGTTCTCCACCTTTCGACAAATTACTAATATTCCTTAATTTAATATAAATTTCAGCATCATATACTGTATCTAAATCTAAATTTTGTTTGGCCAAATTCGTTTCTATTTCCTTGTCAATTCTAATTGGCTTATCTCTTAAATAGGGATTTTTTATACGCTCTTGATTTTTTATATCAATTAACTGTCTTATGTTATGCACACCATCAGTAATAACAAAAGCCTGTTTTCTATTTATACAACTAACTGCTTCATCTCCAACTACATAAATTCTATGTTCCTCACCATAATATTGCTTTTCAATAATACAGTGTTTGAAATTATAATTTTGAATAAAATAAGAATATGTAGTTTCTAACTCACTAGCATCTTGGATATCACAAAATACACCTTTCCCCATAGAACTATCAAGCGGTTTTAAAACTATTGGGTAGCCTATTTTATTTGCATATTCAAATATATCTTTTTTATTAAGTGACCTAAATTTTTTTCCCATAGGTACAGAAACATTATTTTTCTCTAGTAATTCTTTGGTGCTATTTTTATCTCTACCAATTTTCAAACCTTCGTTAGAAACCTTATCTCCTCTTGTTCTAAAGAAAAAGTGAGTAGATTCATTATTTGAAAGTGAAAAAAAACACCCAGTGATTCCAACTGGTAAATTAAAAATAGAATTATTTTCATTCTCACTATACCATGTTAGTTTTAGCCCTCTACGCCATCCCTCATATGCGATTAAGAAAGACTCTAACTGCTGTCCTTTGATGTTTTTTAATAATTGTAAAGGGAATTTTATATCATTATCCACATGGAAATCTCCTTCTTGTGTAAACTTATAAAATATAATTACATCACTTCGAAATATTTGCTATAATAATCTGATTTTAATTTCAAAAACTCCTGATACTGTGAATTAAAAAGCCTTTCTTCACTAGTCAATTCTTCTTTGTTCTTTACTTTTTTATTAATAATCAGGGAATTAATATAATCCTTAGCTGGAGATCTTCTCTCACCTCTAAAAGGCAATTCATGCATTCTATTATTAGGGTTCGTGTTAACCTCAACTATTATACCACTACCATTACAATAATCTTCTGCTATAATATCAATTCCAGCACTATACAATCCTGGAACAGCGGCAGTAGCTTCTATAGCTAATCTTATAATTTCATCTGAAATTTCATCTGTTACGTCCAAGCTGTCCGCACCAGCAATTAAATTTCCAACATAGCTTAGCTGAATCACTTCATCTTCTTGAACTACATCATCCAATCCAATTGATTGAACTTCTAATAATTTCAGCAACGATTCATTTACCTGAATTAATTTATTATTGAAATATTCTGAGGAACTTCTTATAAGATTTTTATTATCAATAAGTTGCATTACAGTACTTTTACCATTTCCAATAACATGTGCTGGTATCCTCATTATAGCCGAAGAATAAGTTCCCTCTATAATTGTAACTCTGAAATCAAATCCATCTTTATAGGTTTGTAGAATGCATGCTATTTCTTTCCTACCATATTCTTTTTGTATATCTATGCATCGTTTCCAGGCATGATCAAAATCGTTTGTATCTACTTTAAATTCAATACCTTTACCACCAGATAGACTAATTGGTTTCAAAACATATAAAGTGTCTTTGTTAGCATTTATTAAAATTCTAGCTTTTTCTTTCTCATGTTCATAGAATATTTCTGATTCGAAAGTCGATATACCAACTCTTGCCAAATGATTTTCTAACTTGAATTTATCCTTACATAAGTGAAACGCAGTTGGAGAAGTTGTCGAAGGCTTCATTCCAGTATAACCACCGATATATTCATCTTCATAAAACAACTCTGTTTTTATCATTTTCCTAACCGGCTTTGTAGTAAAAACTACGTTACGAGCTTCAGCAGCTGCTTTTACAAATCCATTTATTCTATGCCGGCCTTTTATATAGATATTAGGTTCTATATCAGTTAAAGATAGTATCTTATTCTTCAATAATTTATTCATTATTTTATCCCAACCTAGATTCACTCTTTATTTTTATAGTTTTTTCTTGTCTTCTCATACAAGTTTTTAAGCTCATTATCTCCAAAGAAATTTAAAATTGGGAAATTTCGGTTAATGATTTCCTTAAAGGCATATTCATCTCTTCTCTTTTCATATGAGAAAGAAAGTGATATATCTATTAAAGCTCTGTGATTAAATGGAGAAATAGTTCCGAATACAATATCATGTGTGTTTAAAATTTCTGAATGCCATCGTCCCATTCTTACTTCCCAATGATACAAATCTAAAATATGATAATCATAAATATCATTATCATATTTTAGAGACACAGTAAACTCATCAAATTTGTTATTAGCATCTAGAAGGTTTTTTTCATTTGCATTTTTAGCATATCTATTCAAAAATACTTTTCTCATTTCCTCTAAATTACTTTCTCTATAGGAATTTCTATAATATCGCGTCTTTCCAATTTCGAGTAAATTACCCCTTATATGCATTAAATTCTTTAGTTTATAATTTTCTTTAATTTGAGGAATCAGAAATGATGAATGTCTAGCAATTGAGTTTTTACTAATTAATTGATTATCCTCATTTGATAGATCTATTTTATCCTCCACAAAAAACATGAATTTATGTTCAATATCTAATACGTCTAACATTTGTAATACAATTTTATGGTCTAAAGATAACCCTAAAGAGGACGGTGAGGATGAATCAATTTCGCTCGTACGTGAATATGTAAAAAATTTAATATTATTCAAGTAATCTTTAGTCAATGCCAATGAAAATCTACTATCTCCTCCACCAGTTAAAGAAAAGATTAAATTACTGTACTTTTTAGTATAATAATCTAATTGAGATTTCCAAAACCTCTCTATTAATTCAAATTTCTTATCTTCACTCATCAACTTATATGCATTGTTTTTTCTCGGAAAAAACCGTTTTTGATTTTTTTCGTAGAAGTCTAAGTAAAAATTTGGTAACGTACTTTTAATTTCATTAAAAGGAGTTTCTATCAATGCATTTTTTATCTCAGAAAGCTCATTACTAAAAATCGTTCTAGTATAATCATCATGATCGACCAGCAAGAAAACATGTGATGATACAGAGTTCTTTTTAGTACTGTAATAATTTGATCGTGAATTTGATGCATCAGGATAAATTCTCACGTGGTTTATATCACCAATAATTATAACAAATCTACCTGTCATAAAGTCTAACAAGTTGAGAAATGAATCATGTTCGGAGAAGTATAATTTAAATAATCTATTAGCTAAGCCCTGTTCTGTGAATTGTTCATCAACACCAATATGCATAAATTCACCATGTATAATTAGGAACTTATCTTCATTTTCTAATACTAACCTCTCTGAATTACTATCGAATGCATAAAAAAATTTATCACATAAACTTAACTGTATGAAATTATCTGGTAAATTATCATTGCTTTCATCAGAAAATATATATCCAAAAGGATAAAGTCTTTCGTTATAATTCATTTCGTCCCCTCATTTCTTAGTTACAGTCTCCAGTAGGTAAATCCAGATTTATCCAAGTCTTGGGTGTCAAATATACCTTTGACATCAATCAAAACTCTTTCCTTTAATTTTAAATCTGGCTTATAGTACTGGCTTATTTTCTTTAGGGTTAAAGATCTAAATTCATCATGAGCCACTGCAAATACCAAACAATCAGCGTCAGAGATATCATTAATATCACCAACATCTATACCATAAAATTTCTTAGCTTCTTCTTTATCTGCCTGTCCATCTATAAACGTCACTTGTATATCATATTCTTTTAGCGAATTAACTATATCAAACACCTTTGAGTTCCTAGTATCTGGGCAGTTTTCTTTAAATGTAACACCCATTATTATTATTTTAGATTTTCTTACTACTTTGTCAGTTTCTATTAACTTTCTTATAATGGCTTGTGCTATAAAATCACCCATTGAATCATTAATTTTCCTACCCGCTTGAATAATCTGGCTATGATAACCTAATTTCTCAGCCTGATAAAGGAAATAATAAGGGTCTACTCCAATACAATGTCCACCAACTAGACCAGGAGTAAATGGCAGTGAATTCCATTTAGTTTTCATCGCGTCAACTACTTCACTTGTATCAATATTCATTTTATCGAATACTTTCGCTAACTCATTCATGAAAGCTATATTTATATCTCTTTGGCTGTTTTCGACAACTTTAGCCGCTTCAGCAACTTTAATAGATTTCGCCCGATGAGTCCCAGCTTTAATAACAATTTCATACACATCTGATATAACTTCTAGTGATTCTTCATCTATTGATGAGACTATCTTTACAATATTACTTAATGTATTAACTTTATCACCAGGATTAATACGTTCCGGAGAGTATCCTACTTTAAAGTCTTTTCCACAAACAAAGCCTGATTCTTCTTCTAAAATTGGTATACATACATCTTCTGTCACACCTGGATAAACTGTTGATTCAAAAACAACATATGCACCCTTTTTCAGATTTTTACCAATTGTTCTAGACGCGCTTTCTACAGGGAATAAATCTGGAGTCTTATCAGAATTTATTGGTGTTGGAACAGAAACTATATGAAAATCTACTTCTTTTAAATCATTTTCATCAGATGTAAAATATACGTCGGTGTTCGATACAGCTTCATCACCAACCTCTTTAGTTGGATCAAACCCGTTTTTATATGTAAGAATCTTTTCTTTATTTATATCAAATCCAACAACATCTATCTGTTTAGCAAACTCTATTGCAATAGGAAGACCTACATAACCTAAACCAACAACAGACAGTTTTGCTTTTCTATTCATTAACTGATCTCTTAATTTCAAAATTAACACCTCTATGATTTCTATTTAAACCTCATGTTCTTAAAAACTCTTCAGGACTACCGATGTTCAGTATTGTAGAGTTATTTAATATTTTATTCTCTGTTATTTTCCACGTATGATTATTTAAATTATTATACCTAATAACACACATTTCGAAAGGATGAATCGCAAATATAGAATAATTATTATCTATTGCTCTCTCAAAAAAATCAGAGTCCTCTCCCTTATTCAAATCAGAAAAAGGAATACTATCAAATACTTCTTTTTTGGAAAAAATAGTTGCACCAATAACTTTATTAACATTTTTATAAATATTTGATTCATGTCTGTATGCTAAAAACTTCTTGCTATTAATATAAACAAAATGCCCACCTTTTCCAATAATATCACCGCCACTATAATAGTGGCCAATTACTAAATCAATAAGGTAGTTCTCGAGATACTTATCATCATCATCCATTTTTGTTACAAAATTAAAATTGCATTTATTTACACATTTATTTAAGCAAGTTCCTAAGCTGTTATCCGCATCAGAATAAATAAATGTAATATGAAACATTGCTCGTTCTTTAATTTCTTGTTTTTCAAATTCATTTAATTCAAAACCGTGTAGATTTAAGATTAATTCTACTTTAACATATTTTTGTTTATTCAACTGTTTAACTACACGGTATATATTTTTTTTTCTAACTGTACTCATTATTATACTTATATTGTCATCTATCTTATCTGAGAAATTTTTTATGAATGCACTTCGATATAAATTTATACAAATTTTATGATACAGAACAGGATTATTTAGAACATTTCTTATATATAATGTTTGTTCTTCAAAACTTTTGAAATCAGTATTGATAAATATAGCAATACAATAATTTAATTCAGATTGTACCCTTAGATACTCATACAATACTTCATATTTCTTCTTATCAATTTTAATTATTGCAAACTTTGATTTTTCCATAAAATTAACCAAAGATTTTATACCTTGTTCGTTTAGTTTCTCTAGATTAAAACTAAGTTCTTTAAAGCTTTTTAAATTTTCAAATGAAAAGTCTTCATAATCCTGACTTTCACAATCTATTTTTGAGTATAAATAATCAATATATTTAGAGTTAATATTCGTAGCAGAATTAATATCTATATTAAAAGTGAGATTACGTTCTTTGATTCCCGGGATTCGATCTAAGTAATTATATGACCTGTTGATAATTCCTTTAATATCATTTGAAATTAGATTATCTAAACTTTTAATAAGTAATATTTCAATTTCATTAACATTACAAAACTGAATAATATGTTCATAGGATTTTTCATACCATAAATGATCAGATTCATAAATATATTCCTCAATTATTAAGGTGCTAATTTCGCGACTAATTATTTGCTCTCTAAAAAAATTGGGTTCAATGGGTAATATATAAGTGTCCCTAGAAAATAATAAAGAAGTAACATAATTCACTATACTTCCATATTTCTTTTGTTCCATCTAATCACCTCTAATCTTAAGCACTAAGTTAGTTTTACATATGATGATGGTTCTCCATATCCCAATACTTTAGCACTTTTTAGCATCATAAGATTATTTATTTTCCAAGTATGCTGCTCTAAATTTGCACCTCTAAACACACACATTTCAAACGGATGTCCCACATAAATTTCTGCACCATATTCAACAGCTCTACGTAAAAAGTTAGTATCCACAGCTTTAGGCAGGTCTGCGAACATTAGGTCTTTCATCACTTTCTCAGTTGCCATTATAGAGGCACCCAGAATAAAATTACCTTTTTCATAGTAATGACCTATACTTCTTTTAACAATAACATCTTCTTCTTCAAAATAATAATATGCTTCATATTTGCCAACAATATCAGAATTGCTATATTTCAAAGCTATAAATTGGTCAATAAGATAATGTTCGAAATAAAAATCATCATCATCCATTTTAGTGATGATAGGAAAATTGCATTCCATTATCGCTTTATTTAGACAATTACCAAGGTTTTCTTTTACATCTGCTGATTGCACATTAATGTTAAAATTATATTTAGTCTTATAATGACCGATCTCTGAACTAGATAATTCAAATCCATGTGTTACTAAATTTACTTCTACTTCCACGAGCTTTTGCTCAGATAATCTGTTGAAAAAATCATCTAAGTTATGTTTCCTATTCGTTGCAGTTATAACACTAATCTGCGGAACCGTCTGAGCAACACTTTCTTTTTTCAAAAATTGATTAAGAGTACTCTTAAATATAAATGTGTTTTCTAATAAAGCCTTTCTTTGGATACCTAAAGTTTTCCTTAACGAAAACTCCTTATTGTTTGTTAAAAATCTAATTTGATTGATGTTCGTTGTGTCATCTAATGATTGGAAACCATATTTAGATTTAACATCGATTCTATAATCATATACTACATATGTTGAATTTAATAAGGCCATTGTCTCTATATAGGCAAGAGTTATAGAGTCTAATAAATTCGTATTCCCAATATATAAAATTCGAGACTTTTTAACATAACTTGACAATTTCTTTAGATTATGGCTAGTCATCTTTGGTTCTGATATAATCCTATTTGTAGGTTTGACTTTTGAATTAAATGTTTGTAATGATTTTGAAGAGTCCATTTTACCAATTGAGTAAAAAGTAATATCTTTGTCTTTTACTGAATTTACTGGATTGAACTCATCCTCATTAAGTAATAATGGAACTTGTAAAATCATGCCATCTATAAAATAATCCTTGGCTTCGACATTAATTTCCATTACAAAAGCCTTTTTAAAAGTTTGATTAACTTTTGTAGTTGTATTTTTAATAACAACTAAGTTAATATCATTATTCTTACAATAATTAACTAGTTCGCCACGTCTTGCTTTATACCACTCATGATCACTTTCAATAATCTGATTATCTACAAATACTGTATCTAATCCATAAAGTGATATTTCTTCGATGTAATGTTCAATAGACAGCTGGAATGTATTGTAACTTTTATCAAGAAATTGCTTAGAAAAAAAGTTTGTAATCGTTCCTACATTACCTGATGTTTGAAAATCACTCCAAACTTTTTGTCCTTCTATAACCTTAACCATTTCAAAACACATCCTTAATTAGTTGTTAGAGATTTCTAATGTATCAATTGGATTTCCATAAAAATGAATTTCCGCTGATTTTAATAACCTAGTATCACTTATCTGCCAAGTGTGAGCTTCTTTATCATCATCTCTAAATATACAAAATTCGTAGGGATGACCGCAATAAAGCACTCCATCTTTAGCTAATACCCTTCTAAGTAGGTCTGAATCCACCGCTCGTGGCAAATCACTAAACATAAATTGTTTTACAAAATCTACTTTACCAAATATTGTTGCACCAGCTATATACTGAGAATATCTATATTGCTGTGGACTAAAGCGTTGAATAACTAACTCATTACTTTCTAAATATACAAATTGTGAATGCTTTCCTACAAGATCTGCTTTACTATAACTTTGTGCAATCCAGTTATCTATTAGATAGTTGCCGTAATAGAAATCGTCATCATCAACCTTAGCGAAATACTCATATGAAACATTATCTAAGCATTTATTTAGACAATTTCCAAAACTAGTTGTTTGTGATTCATCTAATAAAATTATGGGATGCACAGACAATTTTCTTAGTTCATCACTCTCTTTTTCTGTTAGTTTAAAGCCGTGTGTTAATAATACAATTTCACAAGTTACATAGTTTTGCTTATTCAATCTTTTTATATAATCAGGTAAAGTATTTTTTCTTTTTGTTGAAGTTACAACACTAACTGTAATTTCTGTTTTATGATAGTTACCATTTAGTATTTCATATAACTTGGGATACATCTCTGTCGTATTAGATAAGTAGGTAGTTCTATGTCGCTTTATGTTATTAATTTCTTTAAATTTCCCTGTTTTTGAAAAAGAGCGAATATAATTCATATTAGATTCATCGTCTTGGACGTTAATTATGTTGAACGAGCTACTATCACTTGTAATTTCGAATGTATGTTCTAGTATAACAGTGACATTTTGTAGTGATGCAGCAACCTCGATATATTTTAGTAAATTTCTCGAAATACTTTCTGAATAATATATAAACAATACTTTGGTCTCTTTAATTTTTTTAAATAATTCTAACATTAAATTACTATCTAAATTTTCATACACCAATTCTTCTCTACGTGGTTTAAATTGTTTGTGAAACAATTGAATATGTTCTGTACGAGCGAGTTTTCCAATCTTCAAATATAAAACATCTAAATTTGTTTTTTTATTAATTGGATTATATTTTTCTCCATCTAATAATATAGGTAAGTTAACGGAATTATTCTCAAACACTATTTCTTTAGATTTATAGTCAATATTTATTATAAAATAGTTTTCACTTTCAAATATGTAACTATCATCATTATTAATAATAATGATGTTAACATCTAGCTTATTCATCATTTTGAGTATCTCTAAAAATTCTATCCCATACCACTCGTGATCAATTTCATACAATGTAGAATCAATAAACACTACTTCTAATCTGTTATCAATCACTGTAGATTCAAAATCATTTAAGGGTAATTGATTTATTATAAAATTTTTATCTAACAACTGTGTTGAGAGTGATGTCGTAATTACCCCAACATTTTGCCCTTGTTGAGGATATGGATTTTTGTTAATAAGTATATTTGTCAAGTTATGAACCCCCCTTGTTTTATGAAAGTATTGTATCCGAACTGATTGTTTTATTAGGAATGCCATAGTATAAAACATTAGCATCTCTCAAAAACCTACTATCATCAACTTGATAAGTATGACCAGATTTATCAGAAGCTCTGTATACACACATATCGTATGGGTGTATTGAATATACTTTGCCACCATCATCTTTTAATCTTTGAATAAAATCAGAGTCCACATGTTTAGATAAATCACCATAACCATATTTTTTCATAGTTTCAGTTCTACACATTAATGTATTCCCTTTCACCTCGGTTACATGTTTATATTGTTTTGTCATTCTTCTTTGGCCTACGAGGTTGAATTGTTCTAAATAAAAGAAAAATGCATTTTTTCCAACTAACACATCCTGGCTATATTCCAATCCATGATATATATCAATTATGAAATTTGGATAATAGTAATCATCATCATCCATTTTTATGACATAATCATGTTCGATCATTTCCATACCTTTATTTAAACAGTTACCAAAGCTCATATCATCAGAACACTCAACAAAACTAATACTGAAATCAGTTAAACTATTAAGTTTTTTATATTCAGTTTTTTCTAAGGAGAATCCATGAGTAATAAGTATTATTTGAACATCTACACATAATTGTTTATTTATCTGCTCAATAAATTTTTCGATAAATTCTTTACGCTTTGTTGCTATTAATACGCTAATACCCACATTTTTTTTAATCGATAAATTATTAATACTATTTAATGGATATTCATCGAACATTATTAAACTATTCATATTAAATGCTTTTCGCGTTTTACTAATAATAGTTTTATCAAAAAATAGCCTATTCTCGATTAACGCCTGGGTTAGATATATGATATCTTCATCACCATTATCTTCCAATGAGAACTCACATATACTTGAACCTTTCTCGATGACGATAGTGTTAGAAAGTGTTGCAACAAGTGTAACGTATTTTAGAAGTTGGATCGGTAATTCATTAGGATCATTTATATATAAAATCTTTACTGACTTTAATTTGGTTATTAAATTAGTTAGAGAAACTCTTGATATATCTGATAGCATAATAGTGTTGGTATTATACTTTTTCATTTTACTAATAGCCACAAACTCTGATCGTATTGTAGAATTTTTATCTTGTAAAAATAAAATATCAATCTCATTTGTTGAATTTTTAGGATTATGTATTCTTTCATCAATTAGAAAAGGAATTGACAATTGTGATTGAAGACTACTTCCTACCATGCTATCTGTGATAATAATTTCTTTAGCATTAGGAAAATATGAATTTTCACTATCTTCATATTTGAATAGGCATACATCTATATTTAAATAGTTAGTTATAACTTCTAGGTCAGCTAAACTTCTATTAAACCAATCGTGGTCTTCTTCAAAAATTCCCATTTCTATAAATAGTTTTGTAATCTTATTCTCACTTAAAGACTCTAGAATGTTTTCATTTGATATTTGAACAACTTCATATTCTCTTTCCAAAAACTGCTCTACAAATAGATTGGCAATAACGCCAACTACTGGTTTAGAATTTTCCAATTAGATTCACCTCAAAGTAATTTTAACATAATTATGTTATAGAAAATACAAGGTTAGAGAGTAAATACATCAGTATGGAAACTTCCAATATTGTAAGTAGTATTGTATCCTTATTTTATAGATAATAATGGAGGCTTTGCATGTGGCACTTAAAATCTTTTAATGAACTATCAACAACTGAACTAGAACAAATTTTTCGATTGAGACAATCAATCTTTATTGTAGAACAAAAGTCATTTTTTAATGACAT
>Ga0079226_10003264_pt1 | contig 12444 bp, 11 predicted proteins | sample Poulit2014_FD_76345 | JGI IMG/M metagenome (GOLD analysis project Ga0079226, IMG submission 76345) | Agricultural soil microbial communities from Georgia to study Nitrogen management - Poultry litter 2014 | ecosystem: Environmental > Terrestrial > Soil > Agricultural land | place: USA: Georgia... | reverse complement strand
TCGCCGTCATCGCTTTTTGCCGCTTCTTTTTTCGCTTTTCGTTTTTCTTTAAGCTTAATCAATGTTTCTGCTATTCTCTTTTTTATTTTGGAGTAAAAATTTCCGATTGATAGATTCGTCATAAAAATAAAACCGATCAATAGAGAAAAAACAGCAACGATTTTGGCGCCGGCCGAAGAAAATAAATAATGATTTGCCGCAAACAACATGCCGCCGATCATTCCGCCGCCTAATTGGCTGCTGACGCCTTGTCCATTCACAAAAGCGATGAAATGATTCCAAGTAGCTTTCATGATCGATATGTCCGCAACATCAATCAATAGTTTTTCAAATGTTTGGATATGGGTAAATAACAAGATGCCTAAAAGCAAGATGACAAATCCGATAATCCGTTTCGTGAAAAAGGTCGGGAATCGCCTTTTGATGACGAGAAAGATTCCGATTGCTAGCAGAATGATGGATGCGACAAAATACCAAACGCCAAACAATAATCGAAAGGTATTTTCTAGACTGGTAGGAATAAATCCATCGCTTATGATGGAAGCACCGCTTCCAAATATAGATAGAAAAATAAATAAAAGCCCTAGCAATTCGAATTGCAGCTGTTTCGCCAACCGGACTTTTTTCTTCCTGCTTTTTTTTCTTGCCATCGTATCACCTCTTTCAGAGAATTTCGGTGTATAATCGATTGAATCATGAACCCCCTGCCGTCTGTTTGGGCAAGGGGTTGTATGTACTAGGCATTCGTTTCCAGTATAACATATTATTTCAATCGCTGGACACTTTCATTTCGAAGGACCGACCCAGGCGCAAACGAAGCATTCAAGAAATCTTGTGGATCGGTGGAGAGCAATTGGACTATTTGAAGGTCGCCCTGTTCATTTTTTCTTGCGTACAAAGATTTTCCTTGATAGGAAATCAATTGATGTGCCTCTTCTTCTTGCGGATAAATTTCATCTGGCAACAATGGAGTGTAAAGCACCATTATCCGTTCTCCTCCTCATTTGATTCTTCGCTTTCTTCTCCTTCGGCGAGCTTTTTTCTTTCGGTGATTTTCTCGTTCAGCTTCTCCATCGCATCTTTCACACCGCCAACATCGTCAATAAGTTTATATTCGACAGCTTCTTCCCCAATTAAATTCGTGCCGATATCTCTCGTCAAATTTCCCTTTGCAAACATCAGTTCTTTAAAATGATCTGCAGTTATATTCGAATGGTTGACGACAAATTGAATAACGCGGTCTTGCATCTTGTCCAAATATTCGAACGTTTGCGGAACTCCGATGACAAGCCCTGTCAATCGAATCGGATGAATAGTCATCGTTGCGGTGGGTGCGATGAAGGAATAGTCAGCCGAAACTGCAATCGGAACACCGATTGAGTGGCCTCCCCCCAAAACGATGGAAACCGTCGGCTTGGACATGGACGCAATCATTTCTGAAAGAGCAAGTCCTGCCTCGACATCGCCGCCTACTGTGTTAAGAAGAATGACGACCCCTTCAATTTTAGGATTTTGTTCAATGGCAATCAATTGCGGCAGCAAATGCTCATATTTTGTCGTTTTATTTTGCGGCGGCAATTGCGTATGGCCTTCCACCTGTCCGATGATTGTGAGCACGTGGATATTCGATTCCGGCATTGACGGCACATTCGTCTGCCCTAATTCTTTTATTTTCTCTACAATTGCTGAGGGTGATAATTCTTCTTTTTTTTCATCCGTTTTTTGATTAGTTTCTTCTTTATTCAATGCACATACCACTCCCTTGACAATATCACTATGTAGTATGAGCCAATCGGCACCTTTACATGCAAGATGCACACTAAATAAAAGAGGCTAGGACATGACGAAAACTTTCCACTCTAAAGATGAACGATTACAGATAGGAAGTTTAGAATGTTGCTTTTTTCTACGATTGGATTTTAATGCGCAGTCGATATAAACTGGGACATAATTGCTGGTGATTTCCGCTCGCGGACAGTTGCTTTCACCACGGGCATAAGCGCGACATCTGGGACTGCCCACGGTTCGTCCCGCCAACTGCATCTGTTCGAACTGTAGTGTATTTCCGTAGCGGTAAGACAATTGCTACACGAAGTTACGTCGCAGTTCATGGATAATCAGCAACAACGTTTACAAAAACAGGCAGAAGAAAAATCCGAACGAATACAAATTCTAATGGAAGAAATTTGCATCAGAGTTCGGATTTTCCTATAGCTTAAATACTTTTGTCCCAGCCCATTTTACATAATCAATTGTTTCAAATTCTCTTTTTCTTCCTCTGTCAATCCGACGAGCGGCAAGCGCACTTCGCCAATGTCCAACCCTTTCAGCTTCAATGCTTCTTTTAGCGGAGCCGGGGATGGCGTTATGAACAAGCCTTTCATCGTCGGCAAAAGCTCCCGATGCATCAAGGATGCTTTTTCGACATCTCCTGCAAGAAATGTTTGCACCATTTCGCTCATTTCTTTGCCGATGATATGCGATGCCACTGAAACAACACCGGTTCCGCCAATAGCCATGATCGGCAAAGTCGTGCTGTCATCGCCGCTATACACATAAAAGTCGGGCTTTGCAGCTGCGATGATTTTGGCGATATGGTCTAAATCTCCGCTCGCTTCTTTCAGTGCGACGATATTCGTTATTTCGCTCAATTTGATAATCGTTTCAGCTGTCATATGGACGCTGCATCGGCTCGGTATATTGTAGAGCATGATCGGCAAAACGGTTGATTGAGCGACTGTTTTGAAATGTTCATATAAACCAGCTTGGTTCGGGCGGTTGTAATATGGGGCAACGAGCATGATTCCATCAACCCCAGCATCGCTCGCAAATTTCGTCAATTCCATAGAACTTCTCGTGTCGTTTGTGCCTGTTCCTGCAAGCACAGGCACTCGCTTGTTTACGACATCTACGACATGTCGATAAATTTGCTCCATCTCTTTAAACGATAACGTTGCAGACTCCCCTGTAGTGCCGGTGACGACTAAACCTTCCGTATTATTTTCCAATAAATGTTCAATCAGCCTTGTCATTTGAGGAAAATCCACTTCATTATCTTTATCGAATGGAGTAGCCATAGCTGTCAGCACATGACCAAAATGCATGTCAGATCACCCTTTTCTTAACGTCCATGAAGCTTATTGACGAGCTGTTTCTTTCTCCCTTTCAGACAGTTTGTTCAGCTCGAACGCTTCATGCAAAGCATTGATTGCCGTCTTCAGATGTTTTTCATGGATAAGAACCCAAATCGTCGTATGGCTATCCGCGGATTGCAAAATTTGAACATCGTTATTGACGAGCGCTTCGGTAATTTTTGCGGCAACCCCCGGAATGCCAGTCATGCCTGCTCCGACAGCGGAAACTTTGGCGCAATTCTCTTTTATTTTCACCTTAAAACCATGCTCCTTCAATAATGAAGCAGCACGACTTGCAACTTTAGCAGGAACGGTATAGATGATATCCGTCGGTGAAATATTGATGAAATCGACCGAAATATCCGCATCTGCCATCGCATTGAAAATAGTTGCTTGCGCCTTCAAATCAGACTCATCGACAGTTATATGCAGTTGCGAAATAGAATCGATATGGGCTATGCCCGTCACTAAGCGATCTGGAATATCGACTCCGATTTTGTCCGCTCTCGATGAAGTGATCAATGTCCCTTGATCATCTGAATACGTAGAACGGATTCGGAGCGGGATTTTCGCTTGCATCGCTATTTCCACTGCACGCGGATGAATCACTTTTGCACCTTGGTAAGCCAAATTGCAAATTTCGGTATAAGTGACGACATCGATTCGCTGCGCGGAGTCGACAACACGTGGGTCGGCCGTCATGATCCCTTTGACATCCGTAAAAATTTCGACGCATTCCGCTCGCAAAGAAGCTCCAAAAGCAGCGGCAGTCGTATCGCTGCCTCCTCGGCCGATGGTCGTGATGTCGCCGTCTTCGGTACGGCCTTGAAACCCTGCCACGACAACGACATCATTGTTTTTCAGCTCATGTTTGATCCGTTCGGGCTTCACTTGCTTGATTTTTGCTTCATTGAAATCACTGTTTGTGATCAGTCCAGCTTGCGCTCCGGACAATGCGGTCGAAGAAATATTATGCTGTCTCAATTCATTCGATAACACGACAGATGCTATCGTTTCACCGCATGACATCAACATATCAAGCTCCCGTTTTGAGTTTTTCGAAGCGGGATGGTCCACCATGCTGAGCAGGGTGTCCGTTGCATATGGATCCGGATTTCTTCCTAGCGCAGAAACGACTACGACCAATTTGTACTCATTTTCGAGCGCACGCTTGATTTGCTTGATGACATGCAATCTATTTTCCTTTGTCTGGACAGAAGTTCCGCCAAATTTTTGAATAAGCAAACGCATAATTTTTATCATACCTCGACTTTAATTAATTATTTTAGACTAACTCGTTTTTGACAAGCGCTTGTGCAATTTGCACGGTATTCCACGCAGCGCCTTTGACAAGATTATCAGAAACGACCCAGAGATGAAATCCATTGTCTGCATCCAAATCTTTGCGGATTCTTCCGACAAATACTTCTTTTTTATCGGCTGCGCTTAACGGGGTAGGGTACGTTTGGGTTGAAGGATCGTCTTCTACGATAATCCCTTCTCCTTCCGAAAGTTTCTTCCTGATATCTTCTGCTGTCAAGCCTATCTCTTTCGTCTCAATGTAGACACTCTCCGCATGGGAAGTGAATACGGGAAGTCTGACGCATGTCGCTGCAACATGCAAATTAGGCTCATGCATGATCTTTTTCGTTTCATTAATCATTTTTAGTTCTTCTTTCGTATAGCCGCTTTCATCAAATACGTCGATTTGCGGCAATGCATTGAATGCAATCGGAAAATGCTTCTTGTCTGAACCCGCCGGCAAGATATTCGCCGTCATCTCTTCGCCATTCAAATGCTGCTTCGTTTGTTCCGTCAATTCATCTTGAGCATCCAAACCCGCTCCTGAGACAGCCTGGTATGTCGAAACAATAACCCGTTTTAGCCCAAAATCATCTTGAATCGGCTTCAATGCCGCCACCATTTGAATCGTGGAGCAATTCGGGTTTGCGATAATCCCTTGATGATTCTTCAAATCGGATTCGTTTACTTCCGGAACGACGAGCGGGACATTCTCATCCATCCGATAAGCGCTCGTATTGTCGACTACGATTGCACCGCTTTTTACCGCATCAGGCGCAAATTTCTTTGATACTGCTCCCCCTGCAGAAAAAAACGCAATGTCAATATCTTTGAAACTATCTGAAGTAGCTTCTTCTACTGTAATTTCTTTTCCGTCGAAATCCATTTTTGTTCCAGCTGATCTTTTAGATGACAAGAGCTTGATGTTGTTCACCTGGAATGGTTTTTCTTCTAAAAATTGAATGATTTTTTGTCCAACTGCTCCTGTAGCGCCAACTACCGCCACGTTGTATTGCTTATCATTTGCCATGTACTTGCACTAACTCCTTCCATATCATGTGAACAGATCTAGATTAGTCATAATATTTGACTTAACGTTTATTCTAACATACTTTAATCCGAATAAGGAATGATAACTGGCTGAATTTGTTTATATTCGAGCGCGCTTTTCACTGTATCGGACAATAGATTCATATTCGATACGAGGGATGTCGGCTTTTTGTAAGGATTATCTTGACCGAACGGAATGAAGTAAATCAATTTGCTATTCATCAATTTCATCAAATTTACGCCATTGAGCCCTAATGCATCGTTCGTCGATACTCCCAATACGACGGGCCGGCGATTTCGTAGCGTTGCTTTAGCCGCCATCAAAACCGGAGAATCTGTCAATGCGTTCGCGAATTTGCTTAATGAATTGCCTGTAAGCGGCGCAATGACCATGATGTCCAACGGCTCTTTCGGCCCTAGCGGCTCCGCTTCCGGCATCGTTGATATGACCCGTCGTTTTGCGATTGATTCTATCTTTTCGATATGCTCCTCGGCTTTGCCGAATTTCGTGTCAATATTTCTCACTGTATATGATACGATTGGAACGACTTCAGCTTTTGCATCCATCAGCTTCTGGATTTGCGGATAGACAGCGTCATAGGTGCAGTGGGAACCTGTCAGCCCAAAACCGATTCGTTTGCCTTCTAATGACATAGAAAAATCCAACCTTTCATGTTTTATCAATCTAGCAGTTATTTTCCTTAACAATGTATGTAGGTGAAAATCTTTCTGTTCCTGTTGCCTGAAATAATGGCTATCACCTAGTAAAAATTCATTCTATCTGAGGAAATACAGCTAAAATGATTGCAAAGCTCGGTTGGCGCTTTCGGTCGGAAAAAGGCAATGAAAAAACTAGTATTTTTTCATACTAGTTTCCATCGTCATATTCAATCAAAATGATATCTTCGCCAATTTTTTTGATCATATCCCAAGTAATCACCGATTCAGCCTCTTCTTTTTTCAATCCGAACCATTTATAGCTTGGAATGATGAACGATTCGATTTTTCCGGTTCGTTCATTGATTTGCAAATCGGTTTGCCCAAGTATGCCTAAACGGGCTCCTGTATTGATACTAATGATTTCTTTGCCGCTAATGTCTTTATATCTCATTCACATTTCCTCCCGATGTGATTTTAGAGACTTAAAACACGACTTTTTGCTAAGGAATGATGATTGCTTCGGAATGCTTTTTCAAAAACACTTGTTCCATCACTTTATTTATCGTTTCCCTATCGATTGTATCGATATCACGAATAATGTCATCTAACGTTCGTTGTCTTCCTAAAAGCAATTCATTGCGGCCATTGCGGCTCATTCGGCTGTTCGTGCTTTCCAAGCTGAGCATCATATTCCCTTTCAATTGCTCTTTGCTGTTTGTGAACTCTTTTTCTGTCAGTCCATTTTCAGCTAAATCCTCCACCGTCGCTTCAATCGTTTGCTTCAGCTGATCAAGTTGCTCCTTTTTCGTTCCCGCGTAAATGGTCAATAGTCCGCTGTCTAAATAAGTCAAATGATAGGAAAACACCGAATAGGCGAGCCCTTGTTTTTCCCGCACTTCCTGAAACAGCCGCGAACTCATGCCGCCGCCGAGCACACTGTTGATGAGGAGCATTGCCGTCAGCTTGGAATCATCCACTGCAAGTCCTTCATATCCTAAACATAAATGTGCTTGCTCTGTCTCTTTGCTCATCGTTATCGCTTCGGATCTGAAATTGGGCCTTACAATATTTGGCTTCTTTCCTTTACGTTGCAATCCGCTGAAGCGAGCTTCAATTTTCTCTATAAAATCCGGCTTGACATTTCCGGCAATCGAGACGACAATATTTTCTGCGGTATAATGGGTTTCCATGTAGTCGGTCAACGTTTGCTTTGTAAACGACTGAATCTGTTTTTCGGTTCCGATAATCGGCCTGCCTAATGGGTGATTGCCGAAAGATGCTTTTGACAATAAGTCGTGAACATGATCGTCTGGCGTATCATCGTACATTTTGATTTCTTCCATGACGACCTTTTTCTCGCGCTCCAATTCTTCTTCCAAAAACGTCGAATGAAACAGCATATCTGTCAACACTTCTAACGCATGTTCTTTATATGTATCGAGCACCCGTGCATAAAAACATGTATATTCTTTCGAAGTGAAAGCATTCACCTGCCCGCCGATGGAATCGAATGCTTCGGCAATCTGTTTCGCTGTCCGATTTTCCGTTCCTTTGAAGAGCATATGCTCCAGAAAATGAGATATCCCATTATTGCTTTTTGTCTCCAGTCTGGACCCGGTCAAAACCCAGATGCCGATTGTGACAGAACGGACCGTCGGCACTGGCTCCAACACGATGCGGAGCCCATTTTCGCATGTATATTTTTCTATCATAGCTGATCCCCCTAAAACATTCCATGATCGGTTATCTCGTTTCACTCAGCACTTCTTCAATCGTTCCAATTTCAAGATTTTTCTCTTTGATTTGCTGGATGAGCGGCGCCAACCCTTGGGCAACCGGCTCTGTTGGATGCATCAATACGGTGGCGCCCGGATGGATATTTTTGATGACTCGGTTAATCATAACAGAAACCGACGGATTCTTCCAATCAATCGTATCGACCGTCCAGAGGATTGTTTCCATATCCAATTCATGAGCGCGCTTTACCGTATGATCATTAAAACTCCCGCTCGGTGGCGCAAACCATTTTGGGCGAGCATCGATGATCGCTTCGATCACCTCATTCGTACTCGTTATTTGCTCTGTTATTTCGTCTGGATTCATTTTTGACATGTCAGGATGGTCATACGCATGATTTCCGATGACATGGCCTTGCTCATGAATCATTTTCACCATTTCTTTGTTTTCTTTCGCCCATTTTCCTTCCAGAAAAAAGGTCGCTCTCACATTCTCTTTCTTTAGCGTTTTGAGAATGCCTGGAATATATTCCGTGCCCCAAGACACATTGATCATCAATGCCACCATCTCTTTTTCTGGATGGCCGCGGTAAATTGGGGATGCGGGCAAATCCTTCAGAGAAACTTCAGGTTCGATTTCATCGAACACAAGGAGCGAAGCATCAAATTCGCTCGATTTTTTCATGTTTTCGTACGACTTTTCTACATTGACCATTTTCCCGTTTCTGCCGGGCGTTTTTTTCCACACACTGTCAATATAGGCATCTTCAGGCTCTTCATTGAATTGTTTAGCGCTTGCTGTTATTTGATTGAACAATTCATTCTCTTTCTTTGAAGCCATGATAGAAACGACATTGTTGTCAGCATGGATGAATATATTTTTATGAGCGGTCAGTACCGTGATCATAAGCAAAAAAAGCAACAATATATAAGATCTATATCGCAAGAAGCCCATATCCTCACCCCTTGTCTTAGCTTATGAGAAGAGAAGTATCGATATGACTTGCTTTCCTTTCTCGAAAGCAGCCCGTTTAACGGCATTAAAAAAGAAACTGGATTTCCAGCTTCTATTTTTGGAACAAGCGTATTATTTTGAACGCAGCTTTTCCTTTCCTTCCCTCTCTTCTTTCAAGACAGCTTTTCGAGATAAGTTGACTCGGCCTTGTTGGTCGATTTCTCTCACTTTGACCATGATTTTATCTCCGATGGAAACGACATCTTCCACTTTATTCGTCCGCTTCTCTTGAAGTTGGGAAATATGGACAAGGCCGTCTTTTCCTTTAAATAATTCTACGAAAGCGCCAAATTTTTCAATCCTTTTCACAGTTCCCAAATAAATCTGGCCTACTTCCACTTCGCGGACCAAGTCTTCGATGATTTTCTGCGCTGCTTCATTCATCTCTTGGTCGGCAGAAGAAATGAAGACAGTGCCATCTTGCTCAATATCAATTTTCACGCCTGTTTCTTCAATAATTTGATTGATTTGTTTTCCGCTTGGGCCGATGACATCTCTAATTTTATCCGGATTGATTTTCATCGTAATGATTTTAGGCGCATATTCGGAAAGTTCGGATTTTGGTTTGTCGATAGTGTCAAGCATCGACTCCAAAATTTTCATTCGGCCGATTTTGGCTTGTTCAAGCGCTTCTTTTAAAATTTCTTTCGATAATCCATCAATTTTAATATCCATTTGAATGGCTGTAATTCCTTTTTCCGTGCCAGCTACTTTAAAATCCATATCTCCAAGCGCATCTTCCAACCCTTGAATATCGGATAAAATCGAATAATGCTCCCCGCTTTTGACAAGCCCCATCGCAATGCCGGCAACCGGAGCCTTGATCGGAACGCCTGCGTCCATCATCGCCAAAGTGCTTGCGCAAATGCTCGCCTGGGACGAGGAACCGTTTGATTCCAACACTTCCGAAACAAGTCGGATGGTGTAAGGAAACTCTTCATCTGAAGGGACGATTTTCTCAAGCGCCCTTTCGCCAAGCGCTCCATGTCCAATTTCGCGTCTGCCCGGCCCTCTGATCGGCCCAGTCTCGCCTACACTGAATTGCGGGAAATTGTAATGGTGCATAAATCGTTTTGATTCTTCCAAATCCAAACCGTCGAGGATTTGCACATCCCCGAGTGCACCTAATGTGCATACGCTTAGCACTTGTGTTTGTCCACGTGTAAAAAGTCCGGACCCATGCGTGCGCGGCAGAACGCTCACTCGGGAAGATAATGGGCGAATCTCGTCGGTCTTGCGTCCGTCCGGTCTTATTTTTTCCTCGGTGATCAGTCGTCTTACTTCTTTTTTCAGCAAATTATCCAATGTAAGCTGGACGTGCTTAATTGTTTCTTCTTCATCTTCATACATTGCCAATGCTTCTTCTTTCACCGATTCAATTGCCTCTTCTCTAGCATGCTTCTCTTTGACTTGAATCGCTTCATCCAATTTATCCTTTATTTTGCTTTCGACATCTTGTTTGATTTCAGGGTCTATTTCAAACACTTCGATTTCCGATTTTTCAACGCCTGCTTGTTCGATTATTTCTTCTTGAAACTCGACGAGCCGAATGATTTCTTCATGCGCAAACATGATGGCGTCCAAAATGACATCTTCGGGAATTTCGTCAGCGCCAGCCTCCACCATGTTGATTGCATCTTTTGTCCCGGCAACCGTAAGTTCAAGATCGCTTTTTTCTTGTTCTTCAATGGATGGGTTGATAATGAACTCGCCATCGACCCGCCCGATGTTCACACCCGCGATCGGTCCGTTGAATGGTATGTCGGATATCGAAAGTGCGATCGATGATCCGATCATCGCTGCAATTTCAGTGGAACAATCTTGGTCGACGCTCATCACCGTGCTGATCACTTGCACCTCGTTTCGGAATCCATCAGGAAATAGCGGCCTGATAGGACGATCGATCAACCGGGATGAAAGAATTGCTTTTTCGCTCGGTCTGCCTTCGCGTTTAATGAAGCCGCCAGGTATTTTCCCAACCGCATAAAGTCGTTCTTCATAATTTACAGTCAACGGAAAGAAAGGCAAGTCTTTCGGCTCTTTGGAAGCTGTGACAGTTGCTAGGACGGAAGAATCGCCGTAATGTATCATGCAAGCCCCATTCGCCTGTTTTGCCAATTCTCCCACTTCAACTGTAAACTTGCTTCCATTGATAGTTGTAGAGAATACTTTTTTTTCTTCTGTCATTAATTATTGTACTCCTTTCAGTCACTTATTGTTATTTTATCGATTTCATCATGAAAAGTAAATGCAATGCCTTTTAATATAGTATTGGTCAATTGCCCAAATTTAAGTATATCGAAATGCGTTGGAGGAGCTTAAAGGATAAGTGATTGGTTCTTTCTTATAAAAAAAAGCAGGATTTCTCCTGCTTTTTCACTATCTGCGCAATCCTAGTTTTTGAATGACTTCACGGTAACGTGTAACGTCTTTATTCCGCAAATAGTTCAATAAGTTGCGGCGTTTACCGACCATTGTCAGCAAACCGCGGCGCGAGTGATGGTCTTTTTTATGGACGCGTAGATGTTCGTTTAAATTATTAATTTCATCTGTAAGTATAGCAATTTGAACTTCTGGAGAACCAGTGTCATTATCATGCACTTTAAATTCATTAATAATTTCAGTCTTGCGTTCTTTTGAAATAGCCATGAGGCCCACCTCCTAAATCAAGCTTTATATATCCCCATTCCCCTAGCAAACGTCGGAGAAACATTTTGCCAAGCGATGGTTCCACAAAATGTAGAGTAACTTGTTTAGTCGCAAATTGCAAGAGATAAAGCAAATTCAAGCAAAATAATCGCGAATTGTTTGTTCATCTTTCTTTAATTGTCCAACTAACTGTTCCAAGCCATTAAACTTCTTTTCTTCGCGAATGTATCGGTGCCAAGAAAGGATCATTTCTTCCCCGTATATATCGCCTTCGAAATCAAAAATATACACTTCGACAGAAACTTGATTTTGTTTATTTTTAAAGGTGGGCTTCATCCCGAGATTGAGCATCCCATCATGAACCTCATTTCCGTGCTCTATTTGGACGGCATACACTCCTTGTTTAGGCAAAAGTTTATCATCATCAATTTTGAGATTTGCTGTCGGAAAGCCTAGTTGGCGGCCGCGTCCGTCGCCTTTTATGACGATTCCTTTTGTCTTATAGGGGCGCCCCAATAATTCAGCTGTTTCTTTGACTTCTCCTTTTGCCAATTTGTTCCTGATCCGAGTGGAACTGACCTTTTCATTTTTCGATGTGACTGCATCGACGCATGTATGGGAAAATGCTCCATTAGAGTAAGTGGCGATATTGTCCATATTCCCGGCCCCCTTATGACCGAATGTAAAATCAAATCCGGCGACCAAATGGTCGATATGGAGACCGATGATAAAATGATCGATGAACTCTTCTGGAGATAGATCCGATAATTCTTTATTGAATGTGATCAAATATAATCGGTCCACCCCCATCTCCTCGAGCAGCGCCTCTTTTTCTTCAATCGGCGTAATGTATTTTACAGGAGCAGTCGGTCTGTTCAGGACTACTTTCGGATGCGGA
>Ga0079226_10003263_pt1 | contig 12446 bp, 13 predicted proteins | sample Poulit2014_FD_76345 | JGI IMG/M metagenome (GOLD analysis project Ga0079226, IMG submission 76345) | Agricultural soil microbial communities from Georgia to study Nitrogen management - Poultry litter 2014 | ecosystem: Environmental > Terrestrial > Soil > Agricultural land | place: USA: Georgia... | reverse complement strand
TATTTAGCAACTTGACAAACAGTGAAGCATATGTAGAAAATCAATTATTTGCAACACTGGATCCGCTGACACGTAGAATCAAACTTCCATCTGGTTTTGAAACATTGATTACAGATACAGTTGGTTTCCTCCAGGATTTACCGACAACACTTATTGCGGCGTTTAGTTCCACTCTCGAGGAAGTGAGGGAATCGGATTTTATCTTGCATGTAGTCGATGCTCACCATCCGGATGAACAATCACAACAAGAAACCGTCTTGGAATTGTTACACACATTGGAAGCCAATACAATTCCGATTTTAACCGTTTATAATAAAAAAGATCTGGTAGATGAAGATACATTCATCCCTTTGCAACATCCACACATATTCATGAGTGCCTTTTCAAAAGATGATTGTAAAATATTATTGCAAACAATTGAGGATGTATTGAAGGAAGAGTGGAATTGGTATTCTACCGAAATAGATTCAGGAAATGGAAAAGCACTTCATGATATTCAACAACATACTATCTTGATGGAACGTAAATTCAATCCGATAAATAGTCATTATATTGTCAATGGGTATATGCGTGACAATGATCCATTAGAAGAGATATTGAAGGAGCAAACGAACAAGAATGATTGAACAACTAGCGAAACAAGCAGAGGCAGATTGTAAATATGAGTTTTCCACCATTCAAGGCATCGTCGAAAAAAATCAAAAACGTGTGTTGGAGGCTTTTAAGCAAAATCGGGTAAGTGATTATCATTTTCAATCTACGACAGGCTATGGATATGATGATTCCGGACGAGATACCTTAGAAGCAGTCTATGCCGATGTTTTCAAAGGCGAGGATGCACTTGTCCGTCCACAAATCGTTTCGGGGACGCATGCGATTTCAACTGTTTTATTTGGTTTATTGCGTCCGGGTGATGAATTGTTATATATTACCGGGAAACCGTATGACACGCTTGAAGAAGTTATTGGGAAGCGGGGGTATAACAGTGGTAACCTGAAAGATTTTGGGGTGATGTATAATGAGGTTCCGCTAAAAGGGGGATCTGTCGATTATCATCTCGTTAAACACCAATTGAATGCAAATACGCGAGTTGTTGGTATTCAGCGTTCAAAAGGCTATGATGATCGGCCGTCTTTTACAATAAATGAGATTGCCGAAATGTGTACATTTGTACATGAAGTAAATCCAAATGTCGTCATCTTTTTGGATAATTGTTATGGTGAGTTTGTGGAAGAAAAGGAGCCACTCGAGGTAGGTGTCGATATCATCGCAGGTTCACTTATTAAAAATCCGGGAGGTGGTATTGTACGGGCTGGGGGATATATTGCCGGTAAACACGATCTTGTTGAAAAATGCGCCAATCGTTTGACAGCGCCAGGACTTGGCAAGGAGACGGGAGCAACATTACATATGCTGCAGGAAATGTTTCAAGGTTTATTCCTTGCCCCGCACATTGTCGGTGAAGCTTTAAAAGGGGCTGTATTTACATCTAGGTTATTGGAGCTTGTCGGCTGTCAAACAGACCCCTTATATAATGATAAACGGACCGATTTAATTCAATCGGTAACTTTTCCGACAAAAGAACAAATGATTGCATTCTGTCAAACAATCCAAGAAAACTCACCGGTTAATGCTTATGTTACTCCGATTCCGTCTGAAATGCCAGGTTACGAAGATGATGTCATCATGGCTGCAGGCACATTCATACAAGGAGCAAGCATTGAATTAACAGCCGATGGACCCATCCGCCCCCCATATATGGCATTTGTACAAGGAGGTTTAACGTACGAACATGTGAAAATCGCTTTAATAGAAGCAGTTAAGAAAATGGATATAACTGAAAATGAATTGAACATGACAAACCGTTAAAACTTAGGAGGAAAACAATGAGACCGCGTTTGACCAAAAATGAAATCTTGCAACAGATCGAGGATGAGAATGTCCGGTTTATCCGATTGCAATTTACCGACATGCTAGGTACGATCAAAAATGTTGAAATACCTTTAAGTCAGCTCGATAAAGCACTTGATAATAAAATGATGTTTGATGGTTCATCTATTGAAGGGTTTGTCAGAATAGAAGAATCGGACATGTATCTCCACCCTGATTTGGACTCATTTGTCGTATTTCCATGGACATCCGATAAGGGTAAGGTCGCCCGTTTCATATGTGATATTTTCAATCCGGATGGGACGCCATTTGAAGGGTGTCCACGTTATAATTTGAAACGTAATTTAAGAGAAATGGAAAAGATGGGATTCAATGCTTTTAATATTGGTACAGAGCCCGAATTTTTTCTGTTTAAGCTAAATGAATCCGGAGAACCTTCTTTGGAATTAAATGATCGCGGTGGATATTTTGATCTGGGGCCGACTGATTTGGGAGAAAATTGTCGCCGTGATATTGTCCTGGAATTGGAGGAAATGGGATTTGAAATAGAAGCTTCACATCACGAAGGTGCACCCGGTCAACATGAAATAGACTTTAAATACTCCGAGGCGATAAGACATTGTGATGATATCCAAACATTTAAATTAGTAGTAAAAACAATTGCAAGAAAACATCATTTACATGCTACATTTATGCCAAAACCATTGTTTGGTGTACAAGGCTCTGGTATGCATGTCAACATGTCTTTGTTTAAAAATGGTGAAAACATGTTTTTTGATAAGGAAACAGATTTACAATTAAGTGAAACAGCCTTTCAATTTACAGCAGGCCTGATAGAACACGCTGTTAATTATACCGCTGTTACGAATCCGACTGTTAACTCGTATAAACGTTTGGTTCCCGGATATGAGGCACCCAGCTATGTCGCTTGGTCTGCACATAATAGAAGCCCGCTTGTCCGCATACCGTTTTCTAGAGGGCTTAGTACCCGGGTGGAGTTAAGGAGTGTTGATCCCACGGCGAATCCATATATGGCAATTGCTGTGTTACTGGCGGCAGGATTGGATGGGGTGAAACATAATAAAAAGCCTCCTGAACCTGTAGATCAAAATATAAACATGATGAGTCGCAAAGAACGGGCCCAATATGGCATAATTGATTTACCAACTACTTTAATGAATGCATTAATTGAACTTGATAATGATGAAGTTGTGGTGAATGCATTAGGCAAGCATTTGTATACCCACTTTATAACAGCGAAGGAAATGGAGTGGGGAATGTTCAGGGAAACTGTTCATCCATGGGAGCGGGAACAATACCTGAACATGTATTGATATTTGATAGAGTGATAATTGGCTGATAAGATTCTAGAAAATAAAAGCTTTGGATGTTGAATAGATCAACATCCAAAGCTTTTTTAATGTATGTTTCGATATAATCCCGTGACTTTACCCAGTATGGATACTTGGTCGTAGATAAGGGGTTCCATTGTTGCATTTTCCGGCTGTAGGCGAAAACGATTTTTCTCCTTGAAGAACCGCTTCACTGTTGCTTCATCATCTTCTGTCATCGCAACGACAATGTCCCCATTTTCAGCTGTGTTTTGTTGTTTTACAATAACCATGTCACCGTTTAATATCCCCGCTTCTATCATACTATCTCCTTCAATAATGAGAATGAATACATTCTCATCTGTACCAGCATTGCCCGGAAGCGGCATATATTCTTCTATATTTTCAATTGCGGTAATCGGTATTCCTGCAGTGACTTTCCCAACCACTGGTGCATATTGGACATTTCCGGTAGGGATATCCTCGTTTCCTGTTTTATCCAAAACTTCAATCGCTCTTGGTTTTGTCGGATCGCGTCTAATATATCCTTTTTTTTCCAATCTGTCTAAGTGGCCATGAACGGTTGAGCTGGACGCAAGATTGACTGCTTTCGCAATTTCTCGTACAGAAGGTGGGTACCCTTTATTATTTACTTCTTTCTTGATGAAATCAATGATAGCTTGTTGTCGCTTGGAAAGTTTGGTCATGAAATGAACACCTCGCCCATATTGTTTATTATGGATAGCTTATCATACTTTATATATGTATGCAAACATTAGTTCTAATTTTATGTTGACAAGATCATTTGTTCGTGTATAATGGAATGTAGAACACAGGTTCCTATAATAGATTAAGGGGTTGATTCAGTTGTTTAAAAACATTTCAAAAGTAGACGTATTTTATGTTGGGGCTTTTTCATTAACACTGGCTTTGCTTTACTTTTCAATGGTAGCAAGTGCTTAGTCATAAGGGGAATACAAAAAATGAATGCTATTATTTATTGCAGGGTCAGCACTGATAAAAAACAGCAAGAAACTTCTTTGGAACGGCAACGACAGGAGTTAATGGATTTAGCACATCAGCATAACTTCACGGTAGTAGATAGTATTATGGAAAAAGCCAGCGGATACGAAATAGAACGGGATGGTATTTTTCAGATGTTGGATTATTTCTCCAGAAAGGAGGCAGATTGTCTTCTTGTCCAGGACGAAACAAGACTGGGGCGCGGTAACACAAAAATTGCTTTGTTCCATCAATTGAGCAAAGATAATATTTACATATATACATCGATACAGAATGGAAAATTGGAATTATCGGAGTCTGATTCTATGGTGGTGCAAATTGTTGGGATTGTTGAGGAATATCAAAGGAAAATTCATAACCTGAAAATTAAACGAGGGATGCAAAAAGCGGTTAGAAATGGATATGATCCATCGAATAATCTTACTAATCGGGACAAGGCCCCAGGTAAAGACAGAATCGATTTACCGGTTGAGGAAATCATACGTTTACGGCAAAATAAATTAACATTTGAAGATATTGCCAAAGTCCTCCGTGGTATGGGGTATGATGTTTCAAAAGCAACGGTTCACCGGCGTTACAGGGAAGCACGAAATACTTGAACATTATATATAAAACGGGTATGATTTAAAGGCGAGAACAGCAGTAGTTGTTCTTGCTATTTTTATTTTTTTGTCGACAGAAGACCCACCACTTCAATTTGATCGCAGTCAAACTGAATATAGGCTACAAATTACCTTAATGTTATAGGCGGCTTATGTCATATGTATGGATAGGGGTTTCGTCCTGTAGGAGGAATATAATGATTTCAAAGCAAAAACTGAATCGTATAAATGAACTTGCAAGCAAATCGAAAAAAGAAGGTTTGACTCCGGAAGAAAAGGAAGAACAACAGAACCTTCGGAAAGAATATTTGGAAAATGTACGAGCTTCTTTCACAAATGAATTGAAGGGGATGACGGTCATTGATCCGAAAGGAAATGATGTTACCCCGAAAAAAGTGAAGGAACTACAAAAAAAGAATAAAAAGAAGTAATAATAAAATGCAATATGATGATGTATTGCTTGTTACTCATATCAATTCCGTATAGAATAAATGAGGGTACATTTTGACCATATTTATGGAGGGGATTATAGAATGTCAAACAATATTGAGGCGTTATCGATTAATACAATACGGACCTTGGCAATTGATGCTATTGAAAATGCCAATTCTGGACATCCTGGTCTTCCAATGGGAGCTGCACCTATGGCTTATACATTGTGGACTGAATTCATGAACCATCAACCTAGGCATTCAAAATGGTTTAATCGTGACCGTTTCATTTTATCAGCAGGTCATGGTTCGATGCTTTTATATGGATTGCTTCATTTATCAGGATACGATGTAACGATGGATGATATAAAGGCATTTCGTCAATGGGGTTCCAAAACACCCGGTCATCCGGAAGTTCATTATACCGATGGCGTGGAAGCCACTACAGGTCCACTCGGCCAGGGACTTGCTATGTCTGTCGGAATGGCGATGGCAGAGGCTCATTTGGAAGGGCTGTACAATACCCCTGATATGTCAATTATCGATCATCATACGTATGCACTCGTAAGTGATGGGGATCTCATGGAAGGCATATCTCATGAATCAGCCTCTCTTGCGGGACATTTAGGCTTGGGAAAACTTATTGCCCTGTACGATTCTAATGATATTTCCTTGGATGGTGATCTTGATCGATCTTTCTCAGATCATACTGAAGAGCGGTTTAAGGCATATGGTTGGCAAGTCCTCCGTGTCGAGGATGGAAATGATCTAAATGAAATCAGACAAGCCCTCACTAAAGCAAAAGAGAACACAAACCAGCCAACTTTAATTGAAGTTAAGACTGTGATTGGCTATGGTTCACCAAATAAATCGGCATCGTCTTCTTCACATGGTGCACCACTTGGTGAAGAAGAAGTGAAATTAACTAAGGAATTTTATAAATGGCCACATGATGCATTCCATGTACCAGAGGAAGTATATGAGGATTTCCATTCGAAAGTAGTCGAAAATGGCACAAAAAAAGAAAAAGAATGGAATGATTTATTTAAAAGATACCAAGAAAAACATCCCGATCTAGCAGCTGAATTGGAACGTGCTATAAAAGGCGAATTGCCAAGTGGATGGGACCGTGATTTGCCGGTTTATGACCCTGATAAAGATACAATGGCAACAAGAGCATCTTCCGGTGAGATTTTAAATGCCCTAAGTGCATCTGTCCCGAATCTATTTGGCGGCAGCGCAGATTTAGCAGGATCCAATAAAACGTCAATTGCGGAAAAAGAAGATTTTTCGCGTGAAAACTATACGGGGAAGAATATTTGGTTCGGTGTTCGTGAATTTGCAATGGGTGCAGCCTTGAATGGCATGGCATTACATGGAGGATTAAATGTATATGCGGGTACGTTCTTTGTGTTTAGTGATTATTTACGTCCTGCTATGCGTCTGTCATCCATCATGCACACACCGGTCACATATGTGTTTACACACGATTCGATTGCTGTTGGTGAAGATGGGCCGACACATGAACCGGTTGAACATTTGGCATCGTTGCGGGCAATGCCTGGCCTGTCCTTGATACGCCCGGCAGACGGTAATGAAACCCAGGCCGCATGGAGGCTTGCATTAGAGTCGACGAATAAGCCGACTGCACTCGTATTAACGAGACAAGGACTGCCAACACTCGAAGGCACGAAACAACATGCCTATGACGGTGTTAGTAAAGGTGCATATGTCTTGAAGAAATCAGACAAAAAGGATCCAGATGCATTGTTGCTTGCAACCGGATCTGAAGTACAGTTGGCCATCCGGGCCCAGAAGGAATTGCATAAATTGGGTATCGATGTAACAGTGGTGAGCATGCCTTCCTGGGATCGCTTTGAGGCACAGGATAAAACGTATCAAGAAAAAGTAATCCCGCCAAATGTTAAGAAACGCCTTGCCATAGAAATGGGCTCCACATTAGGATGGGACAGATATGTCGGGGATGAAGGAACTGTGTTGGGCATCGATACTTTCGGGGCCTCCGCAAAAGGTGAGAAAGTTATGGAAGAATACGGCTTTACAGTTAAAAATGTAGTAAAACAGGTACAAGCGCTTATGTAAAACATAAGGAATAAAGAGGTAATCTATCATTTAAGATAGATTGCTTCTTTTATTTTTGGTTTCATTCAATGATTCGACAAAACTAGTGCATTTATATACCACAATTAGACAGTGTTTTAACAATTCTTTACGTATAATCGGTAGTAAAAATATCGGAGGGATGAAGATTGTCCAAGTATACGATTATACGTGTAAAGGAAGAGATAGCTCGCCATTATTTTCAAAAAAGCGATATTTTATACAGGTTTTTGGTAACGTATAAATACAACCTGAATATAGGCTACTTAAACCGTCAGTATTCTTACATCACAAGACCTTTTTCATTTAAGGAGATATTATACCGCTTGGAAAATATGTACACGGATGATTTTATCAAAAAAGGGAATCATATTGAAATTGAGACGGAAGGATATTGCATAGAATTACATGTCCAACCAAAACAGATAGAATTTTGTTGTGCTACCATGCAGGATGCGGAAACCATCTTATTTCCCATTTTACGGCAGATGTACCCCTATTTGTTTGTTATCTCCGAGAACCCTATGAATTATGGATGGATATCACCCATTTTAAATAAAGCACAGCAAAAAGAAAAACAAGTATTGTATTCTTTTCCTTGATTTATTATACTGTATAAGAGAGAAATTGAAGGAGGAAGGCTTTAAATGGGCACGATTTGGGTAGTTTTAATCGGTATTGGTGCATTAATCGCCGGTGTAGCATTAGGGTTTTTCATCGCTCGTAAATATATGATGAACTATTTAAAGAAAAACCCACCAATCAATGAACAAATGCTACGGACATTGATGATGCAAATGGGCCAAAAACCGTCACAGAAAAAGATTAATCAAATGATGCGTTCAATGAATGACCAACAGAATAAAAAGAAGAAATGATTTGATTCATTTACATATTCTGCAAGAAACACCTCCATTAGCATTGTCGTGACAGTAGATAGAGGTACTCATTGATAGCGCATCGGCATAATCTGTCACGTCAACGAAAATATCATATTTCTTATTTTTACTCAAACGTCATTTTTTCAGAAAAAGATTAACTATATCTTTTGAAAAGATGGCGTTTTTCGTGTTTGCTTCATTGTTTCCAATCGAATCATATCAGTAAACAAATTAACTAAAAGGGGATGACCTTAATGGTGTTGCAAGAAAGATGAAGCGAGTATGAGTATCATTGTTCAAGATGTTGATTTGCAAAGACCATGCAGAACAAACATCAAGAACATTTAGGATTGGTACTAACTAAAAGAAAAATAATGGTATACAAAAAAATGTCCATCATTTAGAGCAAAATAGGATATAATTACTATACAAACAATAAATGAAAAATTAATTTTGATAAAGGGGATGAATAATGGAACAAGAGTGGATTGGGTTAATAATCGAAGCAAGGGAGTTGGGATTGACTCAAAAAGAAGTAAGACATTTTTGGAACGATAAAGGAGAGGATTAATAATGGGATTGAAATCAATGCTCTATAAGATGCTCAAATACTCTAATGATGCCAAGGCTTTCAGCTCTGGGAGTCCCAAAAAGATGGGTAAAAGAGTTGGCAGACGTATTAGTGGTAAAATAGCAGGTAAAGGTATTCGTAAGCTTTTTAAATAAACGAAAAAAGTTTTAATACACCGTCAATGGATTTTTGATTTATTTTGTATTATGATTATGGATATGTTATTTATGGTTTTAAGGAAAGACGAGTGTGGGAAATGGTGAGACACATCTCGGCAATGCCAAAGTATTCATATATTGGTGAATGTTTTTAATGAAAGATGGATAAACCATAATGGGAAGATCTACGCAAAAACCAATATAATATAAACCACTCGGTATCCAATGTTCTATCGTAAAAACCATTTAACGAAAAAGCCATGGATGAAAGGATTCAACCGTTCCCTAGACTAATGGCGTATCAAGTGTTGACACTTAAAAAGGAAGAGGGAATTGTTATGTTTTGGATAATTGCCAGCACTGTGGTTGCTTTTATGATGGCAATTACAATGATATTTGTACGAATAAAGGCATCCAAAAAACCTGCAACCGTTAAGAAAATCATTTTACCTCCATTATTTATGAGTACGGGGGCGTTCATGTTTTTCTTTCCGGAATTTCAGTTGAATTTTCAAGAAATAGTCGAGGCATTCATTTTGGGTGTCGGCCTTTCTTTTTTCCTGATTAAGACCTCAAGGTTCGAAAAGAAATCCGGAGATATTTATCTTATACCTTCAAAGTCATTTGTCTTTATACTGTTTGGGCTATTGGTCATCCGTCTAATCATAAAATGGATTATCGGCAGCACTATATCACTCGGAGAAACAAGTGGCATGTTCTTTTTGCTGGCGTTTTTTATGATTTTATCTTGGAGAATAGCTATGTTATATCAATTTAAGAAATTACAAAACACATAACGAAACACCTTGACAGTTTGAATAGTCAAGGTGTTTCGTTAAATGCTATATAAGATGTGTTTCAATTTATATGCCTCTTGATTGATAAAGGATGTTACATGTTATCTGCTTTTATACTGGGATTGCCAGTTTTTGGCGTAATTCTCCCTTGATCGACTAAAATATACCTCATATGGAGTGACATCGATTTCGAGCTGTTTCAATTTTTTGCGCAAAAACTTATGGTCCCGTTTTGGTGTTGCAATGATGTATCCTTCAATCAGTACGTCTCGGGTTATTTTGGATTGTCCCTTCTCCAGTGCAATTTTCCCTATCTTACTTGCAATTTTTTGTCTGGCGACATCCCTGAATAACTCTGGGACGGGGGAAACAAGTTCTTCAAGCAGTTTTTTTTCGTCAATTTCCCACATGTGCCTTGTTTTATCCATGTAGTATTCTTCCCAGTCAAGAATAGACTTGCCATCTTCTTTCGGAAGTTTTTTTAAAAACTTGCGGAACATGAAAAAACCACCGATTCCCATTAAACCTATAAGCAGAAATCCCCAAAATATAATAAAATAATCCAAAATAACACCCATCATATCACCTGATATCTTAATAGTCGAAAAAGGTTTATTTTTCCATGCCAATTATAGTATCATTGTACATAATAGACATTCCTGAAATCACTAACATTTTATAATTGGGCTATTACTTATTATTATAATATGTAACCGAATGACAAACAAGTATCATATACCAGCATAAAGGGACATATGTATGATTGAAAAGGAAGAGATGTAGTATTTTGTGGATAAGGGGGCATATTTTGAAGAAACGTGCAAAGCTATCGAATGTTGAGAACCATGAATTCTTTAAAGATTTAGCTGAGTTACCAATAGAAATTTTAAGGTGGATGGATACGAATAGTACCAATACGTTAATGATTTGGGACAATTCCAACAAAATCATCTATGTTTCAAATTCGATTACTTCATTGTTAGGTTATCAAACAGATGAACTTTTGGGGGTGAATTGGGAGGAGAAAGTATCCAAGGAAGATGTTGCTATTCTGAAGAGGCGTGCCAGCACCGATGTCACATTCAGTCAACCGCTCGCTATTTCCATTTTAGATAAAAACGGTAAGTATATTTGGTGTGAATGCGATGCAAAGAGAATCATATCGAAAAATGGGCAGGCATACAACGCAGCCATTTTAAGGGATATTTCGGACAAGAAGGAAACGGAGGAAATGATGATCCGTTCGGAAAAAATGTCGATTGCCGGACAACTTGCAGCTGGAATCGCTCATGAAATCCGCAATCCTTTAACATCCATCAAAGGTTTTTTGCAATTGTTGCAGGCAGGTATATCACATAAAGATGAATATTATAAGATCATGATAGATGAAATCGAAAAAATGGAATCTATTTCATCCGAATTACTTTATATATCCAAACCACTTACTGAAAACAAGAAAATGGAAGATGTACAACAAATGATTGAAGATGTATCGGTGTTGTTGAAAACACAAGCTTCATTGAATGGATGTCAAATCACTTGGAGTATTGATGGACCACACAAAGTTTACAGTGATCGTTCACAAATTAAACAAGTGTTGATTAATCTGGTTAAAAACGCTTATGAAGCTATGACAGATGGAGGGGACATTGAAATCAACGTTACCTCGACAGATAACACCATCGTGATACGTGTTATTGATCAAGGTCCGGGTGTACCTGAAGAAATCATACATAAACTTGATGAACCTTTTTTTACAACTAAGCAAAATGGAACGGGACTCGGATTAATGATCGCGAACCAAATTTTAGAAAGACATGATGGTAAGCTGGAAATCTTTGCAAATGAAACTAAGGGAAGTACGTTTCAAATGACGCTGCCAAAGCAAAAGAATAATAATCCAAAGGCATTCATATAAGATGAAACTATCACTATGAATAATAAAATGCTATCTACGCTATAATTGTAATTATTTGTCTTATATTCGAGATTCATATAATATTAATGTTAGATTGTGCGTTTTTATGCATACTATAAGGCAATCGAAAAGTTATTTATGAAAGGGGAAAATTCATGGTGAATGCGTATGGTGCAAAGAAACAATTTGAACTCAACGGTAAAACGTATAATTATTATCATTTAAAAGCGCTAGAAGAAAAGGGACTAGGAAAAGTTTCCAGACTGCCATTTTCCATCCGTGTTTTATTAGAATCATTGATTCGCCAACATGATGGGCATGTGATTAAGGATGAACATGTTGAAGGATTGGCTAAGTGGGGCACGAAGGAAGGTAAAGGAGTAGATGTTCCTTTTAAACCATCGCGTGTTATTTTACAAGATTTTACTGGTGTTCCTGCAGTTGTCGATCTTGCCTCATTACGTAAGGCAATGGTTGATATGGGTGGAGAACCGGATAAAATCAACCCGGAAGTTCCGGTTGATCTCGTTATCGACCACTCTGTGCAAGTCGATGAATATGGTACAACACATGCATTGCAAGCAAATATGGATCTGGAATTTGAACGGAATATCGAACGGTATCAGTTTTTGAACTGGGCACAAAAAGCATTTGAAAATTATCGTGCTGTCCCCCCTGCAACAGGGATTGTGCATCAGGTAAACTTGGAATATTTGGCTGACG